>OIEM01000643.1_pt1 | contig 16874 bp, 19 predicted proteins | sample 1581761 | NCBI WGS metagenome assembly OIEM01 (sample SAMN01760978, study PRJEB22395) | human gut metagenome | reverse complement strand
GGTGGATGTATCCGTCGGGATTGGTATAGTTCCCGCCTCCCCATGCCTGCAACTGCTCGGCGCCGTTGCCTGTATGCTTGACATTGTTGAGAAATCCGCATTTTGCCATGAATGAAGCCCCGTTACAGATGGCACCGATAATTTTACCTTTTTCAATTGCCCGCTTTACTATTGGCACTACTTGCTCTGCAACAGGCATAGCCCATCCAAAGCCGCCAATGAGTACTAAGGCCGCGTAGTCGTAAGGCATCGTGTCGAATGAATAATCGGGCAAAGTCCGAAATCCTCCGATGGACTTCACCGGCTCCATGGTCGGGGCGACAACCTTGTTGACATACTTCGGATGCTCCTTCATGGCATACTCATCCGATGCGATAGCCTGTGAAAGATACACAGCCTCATGCGCCGCATAATCCGGCAGCAGAATATAAAGAATTTCGTTGCTCATAGTTACATCCTCACTTCATTGAATCCGACATGCTTCTGTCATCAATCACCTGTCCATTCTGCGTACACTTGCCATCCTTGCAGTAGTCGATGCAGTAATCCCCGTTTAACGAGCCATCGACATTTATGCCGGAAATCACCCGCGTCAGCCGCATTCCGCAGTTCCGGTAAAATCCCTTTTCCATATCCATATCCGTTTCCATTTCCATTGGTTGCATTATCAATATCACAAAGATAACCATAACCACGCACAAAACCAACCGGCGGGCTCATAATTTGTCCCAATGCTGTTTGCTGCTTTGCTGATTACCAGGCTAATATCCATGTGCCGATAACAATATCGCCTTCATTGTCCCGGGAGGAGGCTACTTACGATTTCAGAGTGTGTTGCAGAACTATGATTTTGTCCTCAATGTAGGGACATCGCTTTGCGATGTAGGTGGAGATCAAAGAGTTCTGCAACACCGCTACCGGTACGGGGATATGCTTTGTTTTTCATTGTTTTAAGGCTTGTGTTATTATCTGTCGTACAAATTCGGTTTTGGCTTCGGTATATCCGTCGCGGTCGTGCTTGTATTTTGGCAGTAGTGATAATTTCAAGTGCTCATACTCTTTGGCAGCCTCCGGATGAGCCATCAGATAGTCGCGGAACAGGATTTCGTCATTGTCGCCAATTCTGTGAAAATGGATATGAAACACTTTATCTGCGTAGCCCTTAGGTGTATAGCCTTTATTGAAACTCATGCGGCTATCGGAAACCGACATACAGAGGTATCCCGCTGTTTCCATCGTTTCACGAATCCGTTGCCAGTCAATATCGGGGCTGATTTCAATGAGAATATCAATAATCGGTTTCGCTTGGATATTTGGAATGGAGGTGCTACCTATATGAGTGATTACCGGATTGTAATCTCTCAGCAAAGTTGAAAGCTTCAATATCTCTTCATTCGCCCATTCCGACCAATCAGGATTATATGCAGCCAGCACTATCGGAAACAGTTCCCATAGTTCTGCCAGGGTCATATCCTTAAGATTCTTTTGGCTCATGGTAATAGTTCCATTTCGATGCAGTTCCACGTTTCGCCCAGACATTGATAGCTTTCTGTCTCCGGTCTTGAAACGCGATGGAATCCCGCCGCTTCATAGCAATGAATGGCTGACGGATTATTTTCAAAGACTCCGAGTGACACTTTCGTGGCGCCAAGCTCTTCAAAAGCATATTTGACCGCCATTGTGACAAGTTTCTTCCCATAACCGCGACCACGTTTTGAATCATCGACAATAACGAATCCCAGTCGCTGCTCCGTGGTGTCATCTGCCGGAGTGCGCAAGGTGATGTATCCGACTATATCATTGCCATCGGTCATTGTCAGGGCGCGTGAGTGTTGTCCCTTGATGTATCGCTCATAATAAGAGTTCATGTCTTCGGGCGTGACAGGATAATGCTCATACCTGTCGGCACACCATTGGTGCATGAGATATTCGCTTTTAAGCCACGATGTAATCACTGCGGCATCTGAAGGCTGATATGGACGTAATGTAAGGCTCATATTGAAATACAGGGCATAATCAGAGAATTCTTTTTTTCCCGACATGCACCGCAGTAAAGTCCGCATGCTGCGATGAGTTCTTTGTTTGCCTCGATTTCCTTCATTGTGAGAAATTATATTTGAATGTGGGCAAATTCATGGTCAATCCATATAGTAGCGTCAGTACCGGTGAAACGAAGCAGTACATAATTCGGGTCATCAGGACCGCCCGGAAAATGATTTATATACCAATCCTGCCATTTTTCCTTACGGATTTTATCATCATTAATAATTTCCACTGTGCCACGCAAACATACACTTGAACCGCCTTTATCGTAGCATAACCCGGCTTTCGGATTGCGCTTGAAGTCGGCAACCTTCACAGAGTCAGCCCCGGTTGCCATCCATACAATACCGCATCCTTGGGTATCGCCTTTCGCCATGGGCACAGGACGCGGAAATCCATCACTGTTGACTGATGCTATGGTCACAGTACCGCATTCCGCAAGAAGGGCTTCTGCTTTGCGTATCAGGTCAGAGCCGTTATGCTGTTTCCAGCGTTTGAGATGCGGGAAGAACCGGCGCATTTGCTCTTTCATCTGTTCGACTGTAAGATTCTGACCGGAGTTTTTGTTTATCTCGTCGGTGAATTGGGCGCAGTGGTCAATCATCTGCTCCATGGTCATATCCTGCGTGAATTTGCCGTCCTTGTAACAGTAGATGCAGTAATCTTCGTTAGGGGTACCATCGGCATTCGTGCCCAGGATTTCACTTGTGAGCGGCATTCCGCAACTCTGACAAAATTTCTTTTCCATTATAATTTTCGTTGTTTTTGTCGGTTTGACATGATCGTGTCGAAGTTCGCGCGTCCCCAGTTGATGAGAGCTTCGACGTGTGGTAAAAGTGTTTTGCCGAAGTCTGTCACCGAATATTCCGTGCGAGGTGGCACGTCAGGAAACAGTTCGCGGTAGATGATACCGTCGGTAGTGAGTTGGTGCAGAACTTGCGAAAGCACTTTTTCCGATACAGCTGGAATGTTTCGATATAGTTCGTTGAAACGCACCGGCTCATTCTCAGAAATTTTCATGAGAACCACCAGTGCCCATTTGTTTCCGAGCCATTCGAGCATTGGAGCCGCCTTGCAATATTCGTAGTCTAATTTTTTTGCCATATCCGGTCATGCAGAATAGGCTGATAACGAGTAAAACGAACTTTTCCGTAAGGGTCAAACCTTGTGGTAAGTTATTGCTTCAGCTCTGACTATCACCTAATTTTGCATTACAAAATTAACAAAAAATATCGAGATATGATATATCCGGAACTACATTTCACGGGGCAAGTATGGCGACCGCCATACGAAGCCAACTCGCAGCTCCTGCAGCTGACTTCGGGCTGCACATGGCACAAGTGCAAGTTTTGCAGTCTTTATCATGGTACACCTTTTCGTATGTCACCACTTTCGGAGGTGGAAGAGGACCTGAAAGTTATCAGCCAATGGCAGCCACGTGCCCGGCGTGTCTATCTTACAGGTGCAAATCCGTTCGCGTTGAGTTATGACAAGCTTGTGGATGTGGCACTGTTGTTGCGAAAGTATCTGCCGCACATGGTTTCATTCGGGATGTTCGCCCGTGTCACCGACATTACTCCCAAATCAGTAGAGGAGCTGAGGAATCTCCACTATCTGAAACTTGACAGCATCAACATCGGCATCGAGACAGCCCACGACCCGACACTGGAACGGATGAACAAAGGATATCATGCCTCCGACATTCTCCAGCAGCTGTCAAAGCTGGATGAGGCAGGAATCCGCTATAATGTGTTTTATCTCAATGGTCTCGGAGGCAAGGATAACGGCGAGGCAAGCGCGATAGCAACGGCTGATGTTATCAACAAGTTGCATCCCTGCATTATCAATATTGTGTCGCTGACGATTTTCCCCGAATCCCGATTATATCAGGAAGTGTTGGATGGTTCATATATCGAGGAGCCGGAGATTGAACGTCTGGTTGAGATGCGCACACTTATTGACCGGCTGAATATCCGCGTCAATTTGCTCGGTCATCATATTTCAAATACGGTACCAATTACCGGGGCACTCCCGGATGACAAAACCGCAATACTCAGTGAATTTGACAAAGCGATAGCTCAGTTTCCGGAAAAGGAACTGAAAGCCTATCGCCATAGTATATGGCATCTGTGAAGATAGCGGGGCATCCTGCAGAGGTATAGATGAACAAAAGACCGCTAAGTCGTTGCGACTTAGCGGTCTTGCGGTGGTGCCAACGGGAATCGAACCAGTGACACAAGGATTTTCAGTCCTTTGCTCCTACGGCTTCCAAAAGCTATCGCTTTCGGAAGCAACCAACTGAGCTATGGCACTTTATCCTATCAAAGAGCTTAACTCTCTCCCTATAATTGTTCTGCGGTTTAACTCACGGTTTAACTCGTGGATATTCCGAGGTTGGGGTTGTCAATACGTTAATTATCTCAATGTAAAGTTAGCAATTCACAATGAACTGTGCAAACTCTTAGATGAATATTTGCTTAATCAACGTATTTATTTCAAGGGCTTTATGATATTTAAGGATTCATGCTGTCTTATTATTGGAATCCTATTATAAGTTTTGAAATTCAATGAACGGCACAATTTCTAAACTCACCCTATAAAAACGAAAATCTATGAAAAATGTACTGTCTTTCAATACAATCTTCTAATGTATTTTTCAATATCATCAAATGTTCCATTATAAGTGGTATCTCCATATATTACATTCTCTTTTAATTGGAGAATCAGACTGTCATTTGACAATTCAATAATCCTAAATCGTTGCTCTCCAAAATCCTTATTGTATATAATTAAGGAATCAGAATTGATGTGTTTATACGACCATTCTCCTGATTCATTTAGGGAGCGATAAAAATTGCCCTCTGCATTAAAGCAAATAGTATCATTCAATTTCATAGACTTAACCGAATCGTATTCTGATAATACCCATTCACCAAACAATGTGTCTTGACATTCAGTAATATAGTCAGATTTATTTGATTCATTGTTGATTCCACACCCATAAATGCAGGAACATACAACGCTGATTATAAGGAATGTTAAACGGTTCATCTTTAAGAAGATTTAGTTGCGTATTGTTTCGTTAAACTCTGCCTGAATCTTGCACTCAGGGCATATTATCATATTACCGCCTACTCCGCACATCATCGCCCAAGTACATTTAGGAGAATAGAAATAAATACGGATTCTTGAATGTCCGCAATCAGGACAACGGTCATATTCTAATATAACTTTATCAGGGAATCGAAGCATACTAAGAGCAACGTGTTTCCACGGATATTGATGTGGAAGTGGTTGCTTATATTTCAAACTCTCAGCTTCATTTATAATTGCTTTTGTTGATTCATCACAGTTATGCAACTGTGAAAGAAATTCAGCTTTTGCTAAAAGGTGATTGTTATGTATTATTCTGTCATTCCGTTCTTTTTCATCTTTGGTAAATTCTCGCTCTTTCCACTCTTTTATTTGATTAGCAAGAGATTCTATTTTTTCAATTCTACTCTTATCCGTTAATTGTAGTAAACGTTCTTTTGAGGTTGAAAGTTGTTCTGTGTAGTGTTTTATATATTCTTCTAAGGAGATTTCAGAATCATGTTCTATCCTAATTTCAGAAGTTGTAATATAAAGGCGCTTTTGGCAATATATAATGTCATTAGCGAGAGCCAAAATTCTTGATTCCCAATCAGCCTTTCCATTGGCAAGAAACTGATTATCTTGCTCTATTAGTTCTCTCATTTCAGGACTATCGAATAACATTGTACTCAGGTGTTGTGTTTCGGTTAATACGAATGTAAGTATAGGTTGGCATTGAGCCATCGCCATACGGAGCTTCAATTTCTTCTCCCATATCTACGGCATGAAATATACTCTCAGATAGCTTTATCGTGAGCGTGTCTTCTGTGAGATTGAGAATCTTGTATCTTTCTTCATAGAAAGCATGGTGATACAGAATCAGGGAATCAGGCTCGATAAATTGATAATTCCATGCTTCATTCCCGGTATTGGAATCATAATATTTGCCGTTCCAATCAAATGAAAGAATCTGATTACCGCACATATCGCAAGTATCTACTTTGCTCCAATTCCCATATAAAACGGATTCAAGCTTCTGGTTATAATAACATGAACGCAAAAGCCATATCAGCAATCCAACAATGACTATTGCACCAATAATTGTGCAGACCCAATGAAATATATTCAATATCGCATAAGATACAGTCGTAAGATGGGATTTTCTCATAGAGTGATTATGTCTGCTTCTCTTGTAAAAAATTTGTTAGTTTAATATCCAAGTAACTCATATCCTTAAATGAACTATGTATGTATTCACAGCGATATAGCTCAATCGGGTTATAGGGCATACACAGCAAATTGCCCAAAAGTTCTTCTATGTCAAATTGAGAGGGTTGCTTTTTGTATTCCATTACTTTATGGAGAATTTTATCTTCTAAAGTTATTCTGACAAGTTTTTGTGCAGAAAAAGACGACATGGAAGTGATTATCTCAAAAGCCCCATTATCCAAATACACGGATAATTTAAATGTTGATTTATTGAATGACATTGGAACAATCCTGACAGAATCACTGAAGAAATATTGAGCGATAACAACTATTGAACGAATCATAACTGATTCAATCCAAGACCCAATCAAGGACTCTTCAAGGTATTGGGATAGTTTTAATAGGATTGACTGGTCAGATATTTTTCCGAAAGACAGAAGTAATTTATTGACAATATCCACTTTCACCTCTTTGGGGAGAGATTCTATTACTTCATTATTTATACCTTCGTGCATTGTTGAACCAATTCCTGATATGTAATCTTCAAAAATTGCTTCATTCAATTCAACATCAAAATCCACCATTAACCATTTGAGGAAATTGGTGATGTTGACACGTTGTTCTTTTGTAAGATATACGGTGGTTGCCATTATGTCATTGGGGTGTTGTAAACTCTGCTATGTCTCCATAATGAAGCCATATATTCACCAATTCTCCACCCTCTCTACCATATCCAAAGGAGAATAAACGGTAATAATATGTAGTATTTCGTTCTGCATGAGAGTATGGAGTATTATCCGTATTGTGTTCGGGGGCGAAATACCAATTCCAACCAGCTGCCCAACGTACTAATACATTTCCTATTATTTCAGGGTCAATAGCTCCGTCGCGTTTGTAATAGTTATTTAGAATAACATATCCCAAACTCTCCATATCCTCTAAATCATTTCGATTATCAGAGATTACCATTCCTGCGACATTATATTTCAAGTCAAAATATACGTCAATGTCAGATATATTGATTTTAACTGATTCATTACAATTCGCATCGTAGCTGACAGCCATTGTTGGCTCATCATCTTCTTTTGAACATGACACAGAGGAGAATCCCATTAAAAGGACTGCAATCCAAACAGTGATAGACTTTAGTTTATTCATCTTGTCGTTTAGTCGCATAATCCTCTCTGCAACGCTTACATTTAGACATGAAAAAGGTGTGAGGATTGTATCTGCTTTATCAATAAATCAGGCTCTCGCATTGCCCTCGCAACTGATAAAACAATAGCCCCACACCGATTTTGCTATATAATCTGCCATTCACGGCAGGGTATAAGCAACCGATGCAGGTGCTATTGCCAATCATCTTTGTTGCGATTCAAATTTGCGAGATTTGATTTATAAAGATAATTTCAATAACACCTTTGTAATATGTACTGATTCACTGTTGCCAACTCTTTGGGCCTGTAAATCAAGTGCAAAATTACGAAAAAATGTCATTGTTGGGGCTATTCGTCACTATGTTTTTCAGCATAGAAAAGAATCAGGACACCTGAAACAATGTGTTCAGATGCCCTGATTTTGAGAAGTCAGCCTATTATGCTTGTGATAAGCAACCATATAAGCCAAAGAGCTACCACGATGAACGGATTGATGCAGAACAGTATCAGTCCAACAACAATGCAGACGGCAAGCATACCTCTTTCAGATATGACATCTTTCTGATTTTGATTCATAACACATTGAGATTTAGGGGAACACCCATTTTCAGAGTGTCCCCCCATGTTTGGATTTAGCTTATAAACCATGAATAGCGGTCATCGCCATGCAGAGCGGCGTTAATGCCTTGTGCCACTTCGGTTGCATTGAAAGAGCGGTCAAGGAAGCTGTCAATGTAGCTACTCTTGTTTGCGCCCGTAAGGAGATTGTAGAACTTCCACATATCAATGTCAGAGCCGTAAGAGCCAAAGTTTTCATCGCTGATGTAGGCTTTTGCCACTGCATTGATTTGTGTGTCAGTTATAAGCAACCGTGGAATGTTGCGCTGTATCTTTTGCGGAAGTACTTGATACAGTCGCATTTTTCCAAGAATCTGACAGAATTGGTGCTCCGTCATGCTTGTGTTGCCAAGTGTCTGCATTAGATGCAGATGTTTGGCAGGGTTGTAGCGGTTGAGCATTTCAAGGGTACGGAGATAGAGGTCAGAAGTGTTTGACACTTCCAACTGCTCAACGAATCCGTCAGATGAAACACATAGGTTGCAACACACGAGATTTTTGAAGCCCACAAAGATTTTGAATCGCTCCACTGACTTTTTGGAGTAGAGATTCATGTGGTTGTAGGCACGAACACCGCCAACGGTCAGAGTGAGCTTGTTTCCCTCTACCGTTTCATAGATAGTGGGAACTTCGATGCAGAACATCATTCGCTCGTAGTAAATCGTTTTGTCTGATTCCAAGAGCTGATTTGCGGGCTTGTGTATCGCTTCGGGGATTCTTCCCTTAATGATGTGCGACACACGGATTTCAGGCGTTTCGATTGTTTCACCGTTGTAAAACGTGCTGACTGCTTCCGCTACCGTTTCGATAAACGCAGGGTGCGAGATTGTCAGCTCATTGTCCTTGCTGAACACAGGAACAATGCACTCGTTTTTGAGGTGCGACAGCTCGACACCCTTTGTGTTTGCTTCGATAAACGGAAGTGTCTTTTTCTCTCTTTGCGGAATGTCTGTAATAACTTCCGCGTCTGTTGCGTAATCGTTGAGCCAACTGATTCTTTTAGGCTCAACCGCAGGTAAAATCATTAGATTTTCCATAAACGTGCGATTATTAGAGGTTAATAAAACTGTTTTGTCTTTTTATTCAAGAAAGGTGGGGGGACTATTATGTGAAGTGGAATCTTATGTGCAGAATCAATCCGATTCTTGAATCTCGGCATTTTTTGATTAGGGGGAGGGGGCATTTTATAGAGTTACCGGCGTTTATGTGCGTGTGCCTTTCTGTACGGATTAAAATTGTAAGGGGTTATTATCCATTAAATAGAAGCTCGGATTTCTCAGAAATGAAAAAACTCCATAACCGGAGCTATGGAGTAGTGGTAGATTTTTCAGAGGGAACATTTTTCAGAATCCACCTATAAGGAGAAAACTTGTTAGAAAATGTACTCGCCTTAAATCAACGGCTCTAATAGTTGATAGGCTCTTTGACCTTTGAGCTTGCACTCTCTGACATTGAAAAATTCTCGGATTGTTTGTGCTGTGATTGTGTTCTTAGGAGCTATTCCTAACACATTATAAATTCGTTCAAGTTCGGACTTAATGAATTTCCGTGTATATTTCTGCCCTTTTTGAAAGGAGTTTTTGAGAAGTTGCACAAACTCTGTGCCGGAGGTTTCTGTGTGATACTGTTTGAGTATCATAGCTTCCTTGATTTTCTTTCGAGAATAGTTGTGAAGTTCTATAATCTCTTTGCCAACCTTTTCGTAGGCTTCGACTATGAATGAATCCACTTGTCGAAGTTCAGCTATATGGGATTGAACAAGTTGTGAATCCATGTCATTTTTCATAGTTTCAAGAATTGAAACAATCTGTTTACGGACTTCTTTTATATCATTGGATTTGCTAACCAATTTCAATCGGTCGCTTTCTCCGAGCTGATATTTAAGAGAGGGCAGACGCTCGATATTGAACATTCCGCTTTGAGAGTATCGCTCCATGAGCATTTCGATATTGTTATACGAGGATTTCACCATTTCTTCATCCATGTAGTTGTCAATAGCGAAGTGGTCTATCTTTCCATTGCGGAGCATACGCTTGAATGGCAGGACTTCTAAAGCATTTCTAAAAGCGTTTCGCGCTTCAAGAGTTGTAGCTGTTTCATAAAGGCTTTGAATCGTCTTGTATGCGTGAGCACTTGCATTTAGGTACTCTGTAATACCCTCTTTCGTGCGGATAGGGAAACCGCTATGAGTGCATACGATATGCCAGTTTGTAGAAGTGCCTTTGCGGAAACGCCCGATTGATTGTATTACGTCTGTGCAAGGGTCAATCGCTGTATATTCCGAAAAATACGGCTCTGTTACGAATATGACATCGGGCTTTTCTTCAAGTTCTATGTCAAGAGCTGTGTAGAATCGGCTCGTAAAGAAGTTGTACTGCTTCATTTTAGCCTTATCCCAATTCTCATAAGCATTTTTGAATCCTTTGCGTTTGAGCTTATCCACGCTTTTAGTGGCGCAGAAAACGGCTGATTCTTCCACGATTCCCAATTTCTGCATAAGCTGATATATCATATCCGTGCTGTTGATGAAGAAGCAAATGCTCCTCGGCTCGGTCTGTGCTTTCTGAATCTGTGGGATTGTTACTTTTAATGCTTCAAGCACATTGTTTGTGTGAAGAATACGAATATCCTTGCGGTATTCATAATCGGGTGTGATTTGAACAAGCGAAAAATCTTGTTCCTTAAAACGTGGGTCAGAGGGAAGAATCGGTGTTGCAGATACCATTGCCTTGTTGTCGAATCGGAAGAAGTCCTCTATCGGCAGGGTTATATCTTCCCTATAATCGTTGTCTTGAACGAATTTCTGACATTCATCTAACAGTAGGAAGCAACGGACATAGATGTTTTCCTCTATTTCCTCAAAGGCGTTTTTAACCTTATATAAACTTTCGGGAGTTGAGAGGATTTTGATATGCTTCTTCTCGGTTATTGAGCGTTCAAGATAATCAACGACATCATCAGTCGTAACCTTTTGCATAACACCGAAAAGATTGTCATTTTTGTGGACAGCAGATTTGCATTTCCCTATGATTGCAGGCTGATTCGGTTCTATGATGATTGAATCTCTGTTTGCTTTAATTTCGGAGTAAGTAGCTCCAAGTCCGGTGAGGGTTTTGCATAAAAGCGTGTTTGATTCTATTGTGCAAACATCAGATAGATGTTGTCCTTTGCTGATTTTTATTTGTTTAATTTTCATTTAGATTTGATTTTAAGAGAGTGGAGATAGGAGAGAATTATCCCCACTCTCAAAGGTTAAGGTTTATCGGATTAACCCTCTTTCTCGGAGGTAATCGCACATTTCATCGGTACGTTCCACTCGGAAGCTGACTAATCCGTGACGGAATGACGCGATAGCGGATATTTTACCGCTGCGGTCGCGGAGTTGAGGGGTGAACTGAATATTGCCCAGTTTGTTCTCAATAAACATTTTGAGCATTTCAGCAACGAAATCATTTTTGGTGGTATATTCTGATTTTACCACCTCGGTAGGATTCACATTGAAGTCCTCGGTTTCGCCATTGGTTAGGTAACGAAGAATCCACGTCATACTTTCGGGGTTAAGCTGATAGCCAAACCAATCTGTTGTTTTGCTCTGCGGATAGGCTACTTCATAACCTAAGCGGTCTATTCCAAACGAGAGATTTACTTGTTCCCCTCGCATCATCATGGCTTTAAGCTCGGCATGAGCTTCGGTATTGGGGTATGCCGTTTCTGCGGTTGGCTGTATAAAAGCCATATTGTATTTCTCCATTTTGAATTTTTTTAGGAGGTGAAACTATTGTAACCTACCCACTCATCGGCTATGCGCACTTGCCATTCGTTTTGGATTACGTTGCAAAGGTATAAAGTCCTCAAAGGGTGCGCAGAGAGTAAAAATGATGTTGCCGTTTACTCCCCCGAATTGGAATAGGCATAAAAAGAAAAATCCCACCTCTCACGAATGAAAGGCAGGATTGTATATTGCTTACTATTGTGCAGTTGCGCTAATAGTATAGATTGCCTAATGTGTCAATTTTCTTGTTCTTGTATTGCTTGAAAAATCCTTTTAGAGTTTCATCGCTTTCTCTGAAACTTGGATTGCGTGAAAGTCCGAGGTTGAAAACCATAGTGGATATTAGGAGATTCTTGCTCAACGATAAACCATCACATTTTTTCGATTCCCCCTTATATTGGGGATTCAGCTCAAAAAAGTACCGCATAAGAGTTGCAAAGTACCATATCAATACTGAATCTGATTCTTCATTGAGCAAGAACATCTGTTGAGGGTCTGACTTGTCAAATGCAGATAGACTGTCTTTATCCTCCGTTAAATCGTACCCCTGCTTAATCCATTTCAGAATTGTGGATAATGCCTTTCCGTCTGTCAGAGTGATTTTAGATTTGCCCGATTTTAGAGTGAGTTGGATTTTGTCAGAATCGGATTCTTCTACTGATTCAGCGACATGGATAAATTTCTCTATAAGGTCTTTGGAATTGTCGCCAATCTTCAATCCACCGCAACGGTCTAAGGCATAATCGAAACAGAAAATCACTAATAACCAAAATGCGTCAGCGTCAAGATTAAGCCCACAGATAACAGTTTGAAGGTCTTTATCGGAAATGTATTGCTCGTAGGTGTATCGTGTGGCAATCTCGTTTTTATTGTAGCGGATTTCAAAGGTTTCTATTGCTAATTGTGGGTCAGCGTTAATCATGCTTGGAAACCTAATACTACCGTCAGTCAGCCGGTGTGGTTCTCCTTTTCCTCGGATTATAGAATGGATGTATTTGAAAAGTTGCTCGTTGTCGCAGTCTATTGGCTTATCCATATTGCTGTGATTTTGGACTGTAAAGTTACGAAAAATCCGCCTATCTGTGAATAAGCGGATTCTGTAATTATAGGGGGAAATGTATCAGAGCAAGTGTTTCATGGCATTGTCTATCTGCTCATTGTCGAAGCTGTCAAGGTATATCTGTGTTACTCGTTCAGAGCTATGCCCCATGATTTCACGGATTACGGCTGTCGATACGCCTGCTCGTTTCATTACTGTTGCCTGACTGTGCCGTGCAACATAGGTAGTGAGAGTTAGGGGTAAGTCTAAATCCTCGCCTATCTCTTTGAGCCGTTGGTTTACTTTGGATATGACCTTATGAATACGGTTTGACTTCTGAATCTCCGTTTGGTGGAAGTCAGATAGGATTGGAAAGAGATACGGACTGTCTTTGCGATAATACTTCTTTATAAGTTCAATCGCTTGTGGTTGCAGGGGGATTTTGATTAGCTTGCTTGTCTTGTGTCGCTTATATATCAATTTCCCCTCTATGATGTTTGCTGGGGTAAGATTGGCAATGTCTATAAAATTTATACCGCCACAATAGTATGTGAAAGCGAATATGTCAATAGGGAATCGCATATAGCGGTTGGTGGACTTATAGGCGATAATACGGTCTATGTCCTCTTTGGAAAGGGAGCGTTTAGCCGTTTCCTCATGCAGTCGCGCAACCTTATATTTTTTGAAAGGATAGTTTTCAGAATCGGCTATATTTTCTTCCATTGCCAAATTATAAATGGCTCGTAGCGTTCTGAAGCGTATGCCGATTGTGTTTTCTGCCAATCCATGCTTCCGTAGCCATGTTTCGTATCTGCGTAGAAATGAAACATCTATATCTGAAAAACAGATGTCAAGGTGTTTGTTGAACGATAAAAGCGAATTATAAACCTGCTTCACGGACAGCATATAGCCGCGTCTGCCCTCATCAGTGAGCCGTTGGATTTGCTCACAGAATAAGTCATGCACGGTTTTTGGTTTAACTCGCTTGGCACTATCGTCAATTAAAGTGCTTGCTGTAAACTCCTTACGCTCGGATTTTAGTTTAACTATCTCTGCTGACAACTCGCTTGTCTTGTCTGCTATGAGTTTGCTAAGATACTCATAATTAGGGCAATTATGTTTTAGCGTGTTTCTCTCAAAGTTCCAATACTTAGGATTGACGGAAACACCTAAGCTCTTATACTTCTTTTTTCCGTCTTTGCAGATTCTCACCATTAGAGGGTGTTCGCCATTTGCGAGAGTTTTTGACTTGTAACACACGATATTAGCTGTTACGTTCATGCGGTTTACTTGGTTTAACTCTCGGTTTAACCGTCAGTTTCCGTGGGGGTGTCGCAGGGTGTGCAGGGGAACAAAAAAGAGAGCTACATTTCTGTAACTCTCTGATTTTCAGTGGTGCCAACGGGAATCGAACCAGTGACACAAGGATTTTCAGTCCTTTGCTCTACCAACTGAGCTATGGCACCATTTGTGTTTTGCGTTGCAAAGTTACAAAGTTGTTTTGAGTTTTGCAAATGTTTTTGTGATTTTTTGTTGCTTCCGTCGTTAAATTTCGGGTAAATAGCTGGTTTATAGAGTGGATATGGTTGAAACAAAAGGCAATGTCACCAAGCCATGCTGCCACGATAATACAACCCTACATAACTCTTTGATCCCCAGTCTACATCGCAAAGCGATGTCCCTACGTTGAGGACAAAATCATAGTTTTGCAACACCTACAGTACAGGAAAGACAAAATAAAGGAGGGCGCATCGAAATCCGGTGCGCCCTCTTTGTTTCGTTTCTATGGAGGGGTTATTTGTCCAGCTTGTCGGCGAGGTTGTGCAATGCGTCACCACCCGAATCGAGGAGGTCGGAAGCCTTGTCTTTCAGTTTGTCCATGAGCGAACCTCCTTTTTCTTTGGCTGCGGCAAGCATGTCGGAAGCCTGACCCTTGATGTCGTCGAGCTTGTCGGCTGCAGCCTCTTTCATGTCATTTAGTTTATCGGCGGCAGAGGCTTTTGCCTGGGCGGTATCTTCCTTCAAGTTTTTCACCTGCTGCATGGTTTCTTCCTTTACGGCGGTTTTTGCAGCGTCAACACTCACTTTAGCGGCTTCGGCACTAATTTCAGCCGCAGTCTTTGATGTCTGTGCGGCAATTTCGGCATTTGTATTCATAGTCAATAAATTTTTATGTTCAATGCTTTAACATTTACCGCCGCGTCAATGTTGAGCCTTTAACTCCTTTTATGAGAATTATCGGAATGTCGCAATCTAAATGTCATTAGCATAGACGCAAGAACCATAAATCCCCGTGAGGGGATTCATCCTCCTAACCGCGGGTAGCCCCGGATGGGGCACCCGTGGGAAATGATACCGCAACAACAAGGCAACCCTGAAACGGGTTGCATAAATATATGCTAATCAAACGGCTATGCAACCCGCTCTCCGGGGTAGGGGATGAAGTGAGACCGGCTCTGCAGCGGGTGCCCTTTCAGGGCTACCCGCCGTTAACGATATTTATCCCCTGTGGGGAATTCACATCATAACTCCTGACCATATAATCCTCAAGTCGCAGTCTTGAATATCCGATATCTTGCCTCTTCCGGCATAATCTTTAAGCTAGCGGCACTGAATGGTTAAAGCATCCGCCGAACATCGGATATAAATTTCGGGTAATTGTAGGCGGTTAAGGAATTATTGACTAATTTTGTAATGTAAGGAAAACATTAAGATATGAAATACATAATAGCTTCTGTTCTTGCCGGCGCGCTTGCATTCAATGCTTCCGCCGATGATAAAGTAATTGTTCCGGACAGCACCGGATTTAAGTTTACCGACGTGAAGGTGGTAAAAACCACCCCTATACGTGACCAGAACCAGTCAGGCACATGTTGGTGTTTCTCCACCAATTCATTCCTTGAAGAGGAGATGATGCGCAAAGGCGGCAAGCCGGTTGACCTGAGCGAAATGTACGTGGTGCGTCAGTGCTATCTTGACAAGGCGCGCAAATATGTCAGGATGGACGGCAAGGTGAATTTCGCACAGGGCGGTGCGGCTCACGACGTGCCTTACGTGATAGAGATGTACGGCGCGCTTCCCGAGGAAGCTTATCCCGGATTGAACTACGGTGAGGAAAAGCATGTACACGGAGAACTGTCGGCTGTGCTGGAATCATATCTTGACGCAGTGATAAAGATGCCCGACCGTCGCCTGTCGACAGCATGGGAGAAAGGTTTCAATGCTATCCTTGACGCTTATTTCGGCGAAGTGCCTGAGACATTCGAGTATGAAGGGAAGACCTATACACCCAAGTCGTTTGCTGAATCATTGAACGTAAAACCCGAAGATTATATAGAGGTTACGTCATTTACCCATCATCCCTTCTACAAGCCTTTCGCGCTCGAAGTGGCTGACAACTGGCTTTGGGGGACAATGCAGAATGTGCCTCTCGACGAGCTGAAGGCGATTGTCGACAATGCCGTCGACAACGGTTATCCCGTCGCATGGGGTGCCGATGTGAGCGAAGGCGGTTTCAAGTGGCGTAAGGGTTATGCTGTGATTCCCGTGGAGAAAGGCGCCAAAGACCTTACCGGTACCGAACTGTCGCGCTGGGTGCAGCTGAGCGACAAGGACCGTCAGGACGAGCGTTACGACATAAAGGGTCCGGTAGAGGAAATCACCGTGACACAGGAGTCACGTCAGGAAATGTTTGACCGCAAGGAGACCACAGATGATCACGGTATGGTAATCGTTGGCAAGGCTGTCGACCAGGAGGGTAATAAATACTATAAGGTGCAGAATTCATGGGATACCAATCAGCTTTATGACGGTTATATCTATGTATCGGAGCCTTATTTCCTTGCCAAGACCATGGATATAATGGTACATAAGGACGCAGTCCCCGCGGCGATAGCTTCAAAATTTAAGAACTGATACGTGATGCCGACGGTGACCACTCCTTTCAACGAACGTACGGTGTTGC
>OIEM01000642.1_pt1 | contig 16884 bp, 14 predicted proteins | sample 1581761 | NCBI WGS metagenome assembly OIEM01 (sample SAMN01760978, study PRJEB22395) | human gut metagenome | reverse complement strand
TAGACTTTGAAAATGATTACACACCGAAATATATAACAATACGCGGTAAAGGACAGCTGCTTACACAACTGAAAAAAGAGGCTAAAAAAGCCGATGTAGTTTATCTCGCAACTGACCCGGACCGCGAGGGTGAGGCAATAAGCTGGCATTTGGCGGAGGCACTTAAAATAGACCCCGAGTCAAATTGCCGTGTAACGTTTAACGAAATTACAAAAACAGCCGTTAAGGCGGCAATAAAACAGCCGAGAAAGATTGATATGGACCTTGTTGACGCACAACAGGCAAGACGTGTGCTTGACAGAATTGTGGGTTATACAATCAGTCCTATTCTTTGGGAAAAGGTTAAAAGAGGACTTAGTGCCGGTCGTGTGCAGTCTGTTGCTGTTCGGTTAATTGTGGAACGTGAGCGTGAGGTGCACGCTTTTGTCAGTGAGCCTTCTTATCGTGTAACAGCAATATTTGAAGCTCCTGATGCCGATGGTAATAAAACGGAAGTGAGGGCTGAGTTAGACAGACGTTTTAAGACAAAAGAAGAGGCTCAGGCATTCCTTGAATTGTGTAAGGATGCAGAGTTTTCTATTGAAGATATTACGACTCGTCCGGTTAAGAAGTCGCCGGCTGCTCCATTTACCACTTCCACTTTGCAGCAGGAAGCTGCTCGGAAGTTAGGGTTTACGGTTGCGCAGACTATGATGGTGGCGCAACGGTTGTATGAAAGCGGGCAGATTACTTATATGCGTACCGACTCTGTGAATCTTTCGGACTTGGCATTGGCGGCCTGCAAATCAACTGTCATTTCACTGATGGGAGAAAGGTATGTGAAGACACGTCAGTTTGCAACGAAGACAAAAGGTGCTCAGGAAGCTCACGAAGCGATTCGTCCGACGGATATGTCGAACGAGACTATTGCGGGAACGTCACAGGAGCAGAGATTGTACGAATTGATTTGGAAACGTACTGTTGCATCACAGATGGCAGAGGCTGAACTTGAAAAGACCACTGCTACTATCTCTATCAGCAATAGTGAAGAAACTTTTGTTGCTATTGGTGAAGTTGTGATTTTCGATGGCTATTTGCGTGTATATAAAGAGTCTTATGACGACGATAACGAACAAGAGGATGAAAGCCGCTTGTTGCCTCCTTTGAGTAAAGGACAGTCATTAGAGAGTAAGGAAATTTCTGCCACTCAGCGTTTCAGTATGTGTCCTCCGCGTTATACCGAAGCCAGTCTGGTGCGTAAGCTGGAGGAACTGGGCATCGGGCGTCCGTCTACATATGCTCCTACCATATCGACGGTCCAGCAACGTGGCTACGTGGTAAAAGGAAACAGTGAAGGCGTAAAACGTCCATACGAGATATTGAAGCTCAAAGGGAACAAGATAACCGAAACAGTCAAGACGGAAACAACCGGAAATGAGAAGTCTAAACTATTGCCTACTGATGTAGGTATAGTGGTTAATGACTTCTTGATGGCATTCTTCCCCGAAATTATGGACTATAATTTCACCGCGAGTGTTGAAAAAGAATTTGATGAAGTGGCGGAAGGCGAGAAAGAGTGGACGAGTGTAATGAAGAACTTTTACGACGGCTTCCATCCGTTGGTAGACAAGACCATGAATGCGAAGAGCGAGCATAAGGTGGGTGAAAGAATTCTAGGCAATGATCCGGTGAGTGGGAAGCCTGTATCCGTAAAAATTGGTCGATTTGGCCCGGTGATACAGATAGGCATAGCCGATGATGAAGAAAAACCCAAGTTTGCGCACTTGCCGAAAGGTCTTTCGATAGAAACAATTACGTTGGAAGAAGCGCTTGATTCGTTCAAGCTCCCGAAAACGTTAGGTGAGTATGAAGATAAGACAGTGACGGTAGGAGTGGGACGATTTGGACCTTATGTCCGTCATAATAATGTATTCGTCTCTATTCCCAAGGGGGAAGATCCGATGGAGGTTACCTTGGAAAAAGCGATTGAAATGATTAATGCCAAGCGCGAAGCTGCCGAAAAGAAGATTATTAAAACATTTGATAAAGAGCCTGATTTGCAGATTCTGAACGGTCGTTACGGACCTTATATTGCTTATCAGAAAAAGAATTATAAGATTCCTGAAAGCGTAGAACCGAAAGATTTAAATCTGGAAACTTGCTTTAAGGTGATAGAACTGCAGAAAGAAAAAAGTGAGACTCGTAAACGAGTGGCAGCTAAGAAAAAGAAATGACACGTATATTTTTAATAGGATATATGGGTGCGGGGAAAACGACTTTGGGTAAAGCGTTTTCCCGCGAACTGGGTCTTACTTTCATAGACTTGGATTGGTATATTGAGGAGCGTTTTCATAAAACTGTTCAGCAGTTGTTTTCAGAACGCGGTGAACAGGGTTTCCGCGAATTGGAGCAAAAAATGTTGCATGAGGTGGCTGAGTTTGAAGATGTTGTAATCTCGGCCGGTGGGGGCACTCCTTGTTTTTTTGACAATATGGACTATATGAATGCTTGTGGGGATACCGTGTTTCTTCAGGTGGAGCCCGAGGTGTTGTTTCACCGTTTAAAAGTGGCGAAGCAACAACGTCCGTTATTGGCAAACAAAAGCGATGAAGAATTGATGAACTTTATTTGTGAAGCGTTGCAGAAGCGTCATCCTTTTTATTCGCAGGCGAAGTTTCTGTTTCGGGCCGACGAGTTGGAAGACAAGTCGCAGATACAGGCATCAGTAGATAGCTTGAGAAAGCTGTTGGATAAATAAACAGATTGAAAGTTATAATCTATTTAGTAAAAGTATACACACTATTTGCACAGAACAAGAAATGAGAAAATGGCGTATTGAAGATTCGGAAGAACTCTACAACATTACAGGTTGGGGAACTTCGTACTTTAGTATCAATGACAAAGGTCATGTAGTGGTAACTCCCCGTAAGAACGGTGTCGCAGTCGATTTGAAAGAATTGGTGGACGAGCTTCAGTTACGGGATGTCGCAGCACCTATGCTGGTTCGTTTCCCGGATATTCTTGATAATCGTATCGAAAAAATTTCGAACTGTTTCAAGCAAGCATCCGAAGAGTATGGTTATAAAGCTGAAAACTTTATCATCTATCCTATTAAAGTGAACCAAATGCGTCCGGTGGTGGAAGAAATCATAAGTCATGGCAAGAAGTTTAATTTAGGACTGGAAGCCGGTTCCAAACCCGAATTGCATGCAGTGATTGCTATTAACACGGACTCAGACTCGCTGATTATCTGTAACGGATATAAAGATGAGAGCTATATTGAGTTGGCTTTACTGGCTCAGAAGATGGGGAAACGTATCTTTCTGGTAGTAGAGAAGATGAATGAGTTACGCTTGATTGCAAAGATGGCGAAACAGCTCAATGTACGCCCTAATATAGGTATTCGTATTAAACTGGCTTCTTCGGGCAGTGGAAAATGGGAAGATAGCGGTGGAGATGCCAGCAAGTTTGGATTGACTTCCAGTGAGTTGCTGGAAGCACTTGACTTTTTGGAAAAGAAAGACATGAAAGATTGTTTGAAGTTGATTCATTTCCATATCGGAAGTCAAGTAACCAAGATACGCCGTATTAAAACAGCTTTACGTGAAGCTTCACAGTTCTATGTACAATTACACGCAATGGGCTTCAATGTTGAGTTTGTTGATATCGGTGGAGGCTTGGGTGTTGACTATGACGGTACCCGGTCTTCCAATAGTGAAAGCAGCGTGAACTATTCTATTCAGGAGTATGTAAACGACTCTATCTCTACGTTGGTGGATGCTAGTGATAAAAATAATATTCCGCACCCCAATATCATTACAGAAAGTGGTCGCTCACTGACGGCACACCATTCGGTGCTGATTTTTGAAGTGCTGGAAACAGCTACTCTGCCCGAAATGGATGAAGACTTTGAAGTAAGTGAAAAAGACCATGAACTGGTGCATGAACTATATGAAATATGGGATAATTTGAATCAGAGCCGTATGTTGGAGGCATGGCATGATGCACAGCAAATTCGTGAAGAGGCACTGGATTTGTTCAGTCATGGTATTGTGGATTTAAGAACCCGTGCGCAGATAGAACGTCTCTATTGGTCTGTGACTCGTGAGATTAATCAAATTGCTTCCGGGTTAAAACATGCTCCCGATGAATTCCGTAAATTGGATAAATTATTGGCTGATAAATATTTCTGTAACTTTTCGCTTTTCCAGTCTTTGCCGGACTCTTGGGCGATAGATCAGATATTCCCCATTATGCCTATCCAAAGACTGGACGAGAAACCCGACCGGAATGCTACTTTGCAAGACATTACTTGTGACTCTGACGGAAAGATAGCCAACTTTATATCTACCCGTTATGTATCGCACGACCTGCCTGTGCATTCATTGAAGCAAAAAGAGTCTTATTACATAGGTGTCTTTTTAGTGGGAGCTTATCAGGAAATTTTAGGAGATATGCACAATTTGTTTGGTGATACGAATGCAGTGCATGTATCGGTAGATGATAAAGGGTATTCTATTGATCAGGTGATTGATGGCGAAACCGTGGCGGAAGTGTTGGATTATGTTCAGTATAATCCGAAGAAACTGGTGCGTACATTGGAAACCTGGGTGACTAAATCTGTAAAAGAAGGTAAGATATCGGTAGAAGAAGGAAAAGAATTTTTGTCCAACTACCGTTCCGGGCTTTATGGATATACTTATTTGGAATAAAAGGATGAAAGAAAAACTGACTGTCATAAAGGTAGGCGGAAAGATTGTAGAGGAAGAAACTACGCTTAGTCGGCTTTTGGCCGACTTTTCCGCTATTGAAGGATATAAATTGTTGGTGCACGGTGGGGGACGTTCAGCCACCAAACTGGCTGCCCGATTGGGTATTGAAAGTAAAATGGTGAATGGCCGTCGCATTACGGATGCCGAGACGCTGAAGGTTGTGACTATGGTTTACGGCGGATTGGTAAACAAGAATATCGTTGCAGGCCTGCAAGCTAGAGGAGTGAATGCTATCGGGCTGACCGGAGCGGATATGAACGTTATTCGTTCAGTGAAACGGCCGGTGAAAGAGGTGGATTATGGCTATGTAGGTGATGTGGAAAAGGTGAATGCCGATTTTCTGGCTACACTGATTCGTCAGGGTATTGTTCCTGTCATGGCTCCTCTGACTCATGACGGGCAGGGAAGTATGCTGAATACCAATGCCGATACCATTGCCGGGGAGACAGCAAAAGCGTTGGCGCCACTTTTTGATGTGACACTTGTCTATTGTTTTGAGAAGAAAGGCGTATTACGCGACGAAAATGACGATGATAGCGTCATTCCTGTTATTACTCCCGAAGAATTTAAAGAGTATGTAGCCCGAGGTATCATTCAGGGAGGGATGATACCTAAACTGGAAAATTCCTTCTCTGCCATTGATGCAGGAGTGAGTCAGGTTGTAATTACCTTGGCTTCAGCCATTAAGGGAGAAGGCGGAACTATAATCAAAAAATAATTCAAAAAATAGGCGGGTGAGTGTAACTTTTGTACAACTCACCCGTCATTATTACAGAGCAATGCAAGAAATCAGTTTCCGAAACGACATTTTGCCCCTGAAAGACAAACTCTACAGGTTGGCTTTTCGTATTACGCTGAACAGTGCTGAAGCGGAGGATGTGGTGCAGGATACGATGATTAGGGTATGGAATAAACGTGATGAGTGGCCGAATTTTGAATCCATCGAAGCCTACTGTCTGACGGTAGCAAGAAATCTGGCAATAGACCGGAGTGAAAAGATAGATTCACAGCACATGGAATTGACACCCGAAACACAGGAACTGCCCGATGCATTGAACCCTTATGAACAGTTGGCACAGAGTGAGCAATTAGGTTTGATTCACCGCCTGCTGAACGAACTTCCCGAAAAGCAGCGAAGTATTATGCAGTTGCGGGATATTGAAGGAAAGAGCTATAAAGAAATTGCAGATATTTTGCAGATAACGGAAGAGCAGGTGAAAATCAATCTCTTTCGCAGTCGGCAAAAGATAAAACAAAGATATACGGAAATAGAAGATTATGGATTATAAGTACATTGAACAGTTATTGGAACGCTACTGGAACTGTGAGACTTCCTTGGAAGAGGAACAGATTTTGCGTTCTTTCTTTCATCAGAAAGAGATTCCTGCTCATTTACTCCGTTACAAGGCAATGTTTGCTTATCAGGAGATTGAGAAGGAGAGGGGGCTGGGCAGTGACTTTGATGCCAAGGTTCTGGCCCGGGTGGAAAAACCGGTTGTGAAAGCGCAACGCCTCACTTTGCGAACGCGCTTTATGCCGTTGTTCAAGGCTGCTGCCATGATAGCTGTCTTGTTTGTGATGGGAACGGTGGTGCAACGTTCCATGCAGGATGATGGTAGCGATATGGTGTATATGCATGATGATTACCGTGATACCGTAAATGATCCGCAAGTGGCATACGAACCGGTGCTGCCGATAGATACGGTTACAAAGATAGCCGGAGATGAGGCAGCAGGAGTGAAGAATTAGATAACATTTTCATTTGCTTTTATATATAAATAGATAGTTAGTGCTTATTAAAACAACTTTTTAATTCGAGGCTGTGAAGTTTCAATTCTCTCAAATTTTAAATTAACTAACTAAATAATGTAAAAAGGATTACCGCGTGAGCAGTAATCCTTTTTTAGGTAGATAATCTAATGTAAAGAGAGAATTATGAAATGAGCTTTATCTTCTTTTTACGTTACCGATACCGGATTTATTTATATCGGTAGTTGGGGGATTCCCAAAGTAATCAACATTGCCTATTCCGTTTGTACTTACGGTTATCTTTCCTGATGCATAACAAGAAACATTTCCAATGCCTTTTTGTTCAACGACAACATCTGAAACAATCATATCTTTGGCGTTTAGGTTTCCAATACCTTTGATGTGATAGCTTGCCTTCTCTGCCTTTCCTTTCAGTATGACATTGCCTATTCCGTCGGATCTTACGCTTATATTATCGGCGGTCAATTCATCTGCTTTAAAGTTTCCTGTTCCGTTAGAGGTGATTTTTATATCATCTACCTTGACGGAATCTTTCAAGGTTATATTGCCTGTACCTTGTTGGCTGATGCTGCTCAATTTGGGAGCAGTAATAGTGATTGTGACATTGTTGTTCTTCAAACTGCGGAATTTCACACCTTTCTTCATGGAGATGTGCAGTGTACTGTCTTCCGAAGTGACAATAAGACTGGAAATGATATTGTCGGGGCCATAAGCCTCTACAGTTGTGGCATTACTTTGCTTGAATACAATATTGACGGTACCCTGGCTGGCAATATTATCGAATGCTTCCACACTGTATTTCTTGGTTATTTTGTTCTTGCTGGGAGCAATGCCGTTTACACAGCTTGTCAGAGTCATAACCAGACTGAATAAGTAAAAGTATGTACGTTTCATATTTCTGTGTTTTTTATTGGTTTCTATCTATTAGACGAAGAGAGTGGCAGTAAAGTTGCAATTCCCTCTTTTTTTTCTTATGAATAATATATCTTTGTGGCTGATATGGCAACAAAGAGAGTATTAGCTGACAAAGATTTCAATCGTATTATTGTGCGTACCCATCGTTTGGCACGTAACATTACCATGCGTGTAAAGCCGGATGGACTGCATGTTACGGTACCGCCTTACAGCCTGAGCAGTAAGGTGATGGAAGTTGTAGAGCAATATCGTGAACGCTTGTTGCAGGACTGGCAGAGGGTATGCAAGAAATCTATAGACTTGGATTTCCGTATTCAGGCCCCTTGTTTCAGGCTATGGCTGGAAAAAGGCAATTTTACCTGTTTTTCTGTGCGGAATACGGAGGAAGGAATAAAAATCATTTGCCCCCGTGATGTTGACTTTACAAAGGAGGAGGTGCAGCGGTTGGTGCGCAATGCCATTATCAGGGCGATGAAGAAAGTGGCGGGTGAATATTTGCCACCTTTGCTTGATGCATTGGCAGAACACTATGGCTTGTCATACAAACGAGTGAAGATAACCGGAAGCAAAGGACGTTGGGGCAGTTGCTCGGCGGCCGGGAGTATAAACCTTTCCTGCTATTTGATGCTCTTGCCTTCGCACCTGATGGATTATGTGCTGTTGCACGAGCTGTCGCATACAAAAGAAATGAATCACGGTCCTCGTTTTTGGGAACTGCTGGATAGTATGACCGAGGGAAGGGCACATCTGCTGCGGGCGGAGTTACGACAATTCAATACTGATTTTTAGCAAGCACACCCCCTCATCCTCCCTTCAGCCGTGCTTCCCAAGTCCCTTCCCAATCTGCCTTCAGCATTTGGCTGTGTTCTGATAATCTGTAAAAAACGAGTCGTTAAGTTTCTAAAACTTTGATATTGCGAAACTTTTTTATTTACTTCGCAATAATATATATAACTAACTATGAAAAGGGAGAAAAACATTCTATTTATCCTGACCATTCTATTACTATTGGCATGTACAGCCTGCTACCGTTCCACTCGTCATGTCACAGAGCACTTGTCGCAAGCGGAGGAACTTATATGGGCCGCTCCCGATTCGGCACTGCATATACTGGAATCCATCTCTACCTCTCGGCACTTAACCGGAAAAGAGCAGGCAGACTATGCTTTGCTGCTTTCGTTAGCCCAATATCGCTGTTATATCCCTGTATCCTCCGATTCATTGATAAACCTTGCCATAGAATATTATAAAGATAAGAATGACGCAGATAAAAAAGGGGCAGCCTTTTATGTAAAGGGATGCATATTGGAAGAATATTGCAAAGACATTCCCAATGCCCTGCTAGCTTACAAAGAAGCCGAAACGTGTATTCCCGATATGAATGAAAAACAGTATGTTGCCCGTATTTATAGCAGCTTGGGATATGTTAATAAAAAATCTTTCCATTTCGAGCCGGCTAAAGAATATTACCAAAAAGCCTTGCAGGCAAATATAGATGGAAAGGACACGGTTGCATACGCCAGTAATTTGCTGAATCTGTCAACTCTTTATTATACCCTTCATCAAGCGGATAGCACCAACTGGTGCATCAATACCTTAATAAATATTGCCGATTCTCTAAATGACCTTGACCTTCAGGTCAAAATATACAATAATATAGCAAACAGAAAGATATTTGAAAAGAACTATGCAGAAGCAGAAAAATATCTGATTCATGCCATACGATTATCTTCTCCCCATTTTCCCGACAAGTTGTCGCTGGGACTGGCCAATCTATATGCATATACTGGACAGAAAGAGAAAGCAGACAGTCTCTTTACTCACTTATTGTCTTGCCCGGACTTGCTAGTGCGATCCAATAGCTATCTGGATTTATTAAACTATTTTTTGGCTTCTTATCCCCAAGAGCACTCCTATCTAAATCATTATATAGCACTAACAGATTCCATTTACAAGGAAAACCGTGCAGAAGAAGTAGGAAAAATACAGCAGAAATACGATAATGAAGTGCTGGCGCGTACCAACGACCAACTATATTTTAAATGGATACTAACTAGTGTTGTTGGTTCACTCATTTGTATAATTGCAGTTACTTTCTTGCAAAAAAAATGGAGAAAGGCAAATGCTCTGCAAAAACAAATAGAAGAATTGGAAGAGAGGAAGAAGGTACTAACTAGTAGTTCCCAAGAAAACGAACGTTATGTAATCCAAATAAGCGAGTTGGAAAGTCAAATAAACGATTTAAAAAATGAAAAAAGAAGGCTGAAGTATTTCATAAACAAAACAAAGGAGAGCAAGGAGGACAAAGAGGATGATTATAGTTCAATCTTCAAAACCTATTTGTCCATCACGAAGGACAAAACGTATGACAAAGAGCGGGAGAGAGACAACCTGCGTCAATGGCTTAACTTGACGAATCAAAATTTTACCGATAAGCTGATAAAGCATTACCCAGTATTATCCAAATCAAATCAGCTTATGGACGTATGTTGTTTAACTGCACTAAACCTTAGCATAGAAGACATTGCCACATTGCTGGGTATCGGGGAGCGGACTGTCGAACGATATACCAGTGATATTTGTAAAAAAGTAGGGCTTCCCAAGGGAGGAAAACATATTTTTGTAGAATTTATCAATTCTATAAAAGAGTTGGAAGCGTGATTTATGTACTTTTTTAACATTTGCCTTTCGTCATAATATCTCATTTTCGGCAATTAAATGCGGTATAAAATATAGTAATATGTTAATAGTCAGCAAGATAATGATATCTCATTATTTCCCCAAGTTTCATTTGGATATGAATTAAAATAGGCTTATGTTTGCCATCATTTAAAATTTCAGACTATGAAACACGTACTTTTTTTGCTCCTTGCATTTATTACTATTCCCGCATGGGGGACAGTAAATGAAGATAAGAAAGAAACTTACCCTTACCTTTTTTGATGCAATAGAAGATGTAACTGTCTCTATTGTGGGAAACTCAGGTACAGTAGAAACACGCACGGTATCATTTAATGATTTCCAGACTGAAATCTTCGATGTAAGCCGGTATGCAGCAGGGAATTATAGTTTATTGATAACTACCCCCAGAGGGACCTCCTTATCGGGAAACTTTAAAATAGATATTTAGAAATGCCCTAATTAAGAAAGAAGAAGATGGCTGATGATGATGTTCTATTAGAAAAAATCGCCAATCATTACCTGTTCTATGGTTCTTTTCACTCTGATTTAGGACTATACAACGGCAAGATGGGAATGGTCATTTTCTTCTTTCATTATGCACGATATACCGGAAATAGTTTATACGAAGATTTTGCTGAAGAGTTTTTAAATGAAATATTGGAGAATCTGCACACCGAAACCCCCATCTCTTTCAAAAGAGGGCTGGCAGGCATAGGATGGGGCATGCTCTATCTCATTAAACAAGGATTTATGGAAACAGACATCCAAGAAACATTTAAAGACATGGACGAGAAAGTAATGGAATACAATCTTCTGTACATGAAGGACCGCTCATTAGAAACCGGGGCAAAAGGAATAGCGGCTTACGCACATAGCCGTTTATCCGTTTCTCTGCAAGGAGAGCTTCCTTTTGAAGAGAGTTACAGACAGACTTTGTATGAAACGTATCCCGATGTATGCCCGGAACAAGAAATTTGGGAAGGAATTATAGGGCATGACATCAAAGCAGAAAGTTTATCTTGGAAAGCAGGATTGAAAATCTTACTTAAAGATATATAGTTCATATATATGACAAAGTTGACAAAAGAACGGCAAACAATTGCAATTCTTTTAGTGTGCCTAAACAAAACCGGAAAAAGGAATAGGGCTCTTAAGTGTGCGCACGCTTGGGCAGTAGGATATTTTCTTGTTTTGTTCCTCTCAAGAGATTTATTGGTAAAATAAATTGTAATTTAAAATTAAACGAATCATGAAAACACTAAAGAAAATCAAACTGAATGGTTTGAATGATGCCGAGTTGAGAGATCGCGAAATGAACGCTCTTAACGGTGGTAGAACATGCAGTTGCAGTTGTTCTGCTCCTGGTGGCTCTGCTAGTGGAGATAATGGAGGTGCTAACTATAAGCTTGGTACAAATGGAGGTCACTCCATTTCCGGTACTCCTGTTATATGCTTCACTGACGATGTAAACGGTATTCAAGGTGGTGCTGCTAGTTGGTAACACCTAAAAGTCGGTAAATAGGCTTACCAATCTGTCATTCTGTACTGAAATGGAAATAATAGTTCAATTTGAATATGTATTCCATTTCACTCAGAATGACAATATATCATTAATAAATATCAATATGAAAAAGTATTTATTCTTCCTCATAATTGCAATCGCTTTCTGCTCCTCTTGCCAGCACAAAGCAAACAATAAAGAAGCGGTAGCCAATGACACTATAGTGGAGGAGCCTGCCTTTCGGGTTATCAATTTCACAGAAGACCTGACCGATTGCGGAAAGCCGTTAGTGTTAAGTGACATCGTGGATAATGTGGAGTACCTCAAACTAGAAACCACGGAAAAAGGATTTATTGCAGGAATACTTGGCGTAAAAATGTCCGATAAATATGTTATCCTGACTAGTTTTATGGTAGACCACGCTTTGCTGTTCGACCGTGTTACAGGCAAGTTTATCAGGACAATAGGAAAAGTAGGACAAGGGCCTGGAGAACTGCTCTCGCCATGCTATGTAGGAATACAAAATGACAGTATAGTCTATATCTCGTCCACCTATACTTATGCACTTTTTGCACATAAGATTACAGGGGAATTTATCAAGAAGATTCCTTTAGAGCCTAATGTACAATATCCGACTATGAATTTTGTTGATGATTATATCATTCATTATCCCGGAAATGCGAATATTACCGGCTTATATGCCAATGTCTATGTGCAGGATTGGGATGGCAATGTCATACAGGAAAGCGTACACCAATTTCCCGGGAAGTTTACTGAAAACCTGTGGGTAAATCTTCCAATTGTATGGACCTATAAAGGTATACACAATGTATTTTCTTGTGCTACTGATACGGTATATGCTGTTACAAAAGATTCCATCTATCCGCGTTATTACATACCGGAAGGAAAATACAAAAGAGAAATTTGTGACCGTCACACCAAAGTTAACTGGGACTTCTTTACGGATGCCATACAGTTGGGAAGCATTGCCGAGACAAAAGATTTTTTGCTGTTTAGTTTCGATTTGCATCAAAAGTACTGGTTCTGCCGTTACAATAAGCACAACTCAGAAATCGATATTTGGAAACAAGACAGCACAGAACCCACAAAAGCATTTGCAAAGAAACCGGTGGGTATCACAAACGATATTGATGGTTATAACCTTTCTCTATCCGGATTCCGATATATTGACGACAGGCATTTTGTTCGTTTCGTCACCCCGGATAACGCCGATGAGATTAAGAAGATAGTAACAGAGTCCACTAACGTGAAGTTCCCCGAAAAGCGTCAGCAGCTCTTGGAACTGATTGACTCGATGGGACCGGATGATAATCCGATTTTGGCTATTTATAAACTGAAAGATTAACATAAAAATAATATTCAAATGGGTGCCATTTTAAGCTGTGCTACTGATAGTCACAATATATATACTATAAATAGGAATAAGAAACTTTTGTTCTTAACTCATCCATCTCTGATTCCATTCTTATATAACCAGAATGAAAAAGCAGACGAAGATAGTTATTATGCACGTAAGGCTGCTTATCTTAAAGAACATGGATATCTGGAAGATATCAACCACCGATATGACGGAACCATATCCCTGGATACCGTAGAATATAATCTCGCAAATTTAAAGCAGATTGTATTTGAAGTAACGGATGCATGTAATTTACGTTGCAAGTATTGTGCTTATGGAGAACTGTATAGTGACCATGACGAACGGCACGCCCAAAAGATGACATTTGCCTCAGCCAAAAATATAATCGATTTCCTTGTAAATATTTGGAATAACGGCAAGCAGGAATTTACACAGAAAGTCATCTATGTCAGTTTTTATGGAGGAGAGCCTTTATTGAACATGCCATTTATCCGCCAGGTAATCGAATATGTGGAATCTTTACATATAGCCAATCGCACAATAGAATACACAATGACCAGCAATGCCATGTTGCTGGATAAATACATGGATTATTTAGCAGAAAAGAATTTTGGTTTATTAATTAGTCTGGATGGAAATAAATGGAACAACAGTTATAGAGTAACTGCCAGTGGTGAAGATTCATTTGAAAGGAATATTGCCAATGTAGACTTATTGAAAGAAAAATATCCAGAATATTTTGAAAAGCATGTCAATTTCAACACCGTATTGCACAATAGAAATACTGTAGACGAAGTCTTTAAATTCATCAAGGAACGCTACGGCAAGCAACCTCGAATCACATCCTTGAACACAACAGGCATTCGAGCTGACAAGCAGGAAGAATTCAATAATATGTTCAGAAACGTAGCAGACAATCTACAACAAAGTAAAGATTATGAGTTATTGATTGATGAAATGTTTATGAATAGCCCCGAATACCATGATGTATGTCTGTTCCTTTATAAGTATAACCAAAACGTATATCGTTCTTATAATGATTTGTTTGCTTTACTCAAAGCTGAAAACTATATACCTACAGGCGGATGTACTCCTTTTGACAGGAAAATATTTATAACAGTAAACGGAAAAGTTTTGGCCTGCGAGCGAATTGGGCAGCAATATGGATTAGGAGTAGTAAATCCTGAAACTCCTGTGGATTTGTCATTTCAGAAAATAGCGGATATGCATAACCATTACCTCGATAAGCTACGTGCTCAATGTAAAACATGCTATATGTCCCAATCATGTATGCAGTGTATGTACACCATTAATCAGCTTGATTCTTCAGAGAAAATTAAATGCCCGGGATTCACAAACCGAGAAGATTTTGCACGTTATGTCAGTCGAAATTTATCGTTTATGGAGAAACATCCGACAGCTTATGAAAGAGTAATGGAAGTCGTTTTAAATTAAAGATTAAGATTATGATTAACACGGAAAAAGAATATTGGTTTGCTTTTGAGCCCTATGTTTTTATCACATTAAAGGAAAAGGCAGCTTTACTATATAATACACTTGACGGTGAACACATAAAAGTAACAAATAAAGATGCAATAGCCTTTGTTTCTGAAGTATTAGACAAAAAGAACTGTGGGGTAGTAAGAATTACAGCGAATGAATGGAGCTCTGAAAACATATATAATCTGCTCATTGAAATAAGGAACAAGTTTTTTGGAGATTTATACGAATGCTCTTTATCACATAGAAAACCTATACAACTCTATCCTGTCCTAAATCTGCAGGAAGAAGTCAACCGTTTACTAAATTATGATTCAGAATATGTGGGAACCAAGATGTTTACCTACCTGTATAAAATAACGGTAGATATTGAAGAGCTGGAAGGGGAAGCATTGTGTGCGCTGATGGATGAGGTCTGGGAACAGGTCCGTTCCGGCAGCCTGAAGCATTTATGTATCATCATCTACACCGCATCACAACTTCAAACCTTGCGGACATGGCTGGAAAATCATGAAGAGGCAACCGGCTGCGTGGAATGGATGATGAAAGCGGAGTTGGCTTTCAATGACAGGCACGGAATCAATGAACCGGCAACAATCATAATGAATGCGGAAGATATTCCGGCAGGAAACCTGCCCCATGCCGGCAACAGTTCCGTTTCGTGGATATTCAGGGTGCATACGGAAGATGAATTGGAAACGGTCTCCAGCCTGATAGACCGGTATGAGCTGCAGCACTACAAGATAGAGCCTGTATACGATAACACCAATCTGCCTTTCTTTGAGGAACAAGTTTTCCTGGAAAAAGAGGACATATTCTCCAAACCCGTATCCATGCAGGAGATTATGAGAAACCAAGTCCTTAATACTCATAAGTTCGGTAAGCTGTTCGTTTCCTCCAACGGCGATGTACGGGCGGGAAGTGTTTTGGAAGCTCCCATAGGGAACTTGCATGCAGAAAATATCCGACGGCTGGTTCACAAAGAAATGACAGAGGGAAAATCATGGCTGCACATCCGCAACCAAAAGCCCTGCTGTGACTGCATATATCAATGGCTCTGCCCTTCTCCGTCTGATTATGAATCGGTTATCGGCAGGTCCAACCTTTGCCACATAGAAGAATAATGAAGAACGTCTATATAGTCAATGAATGCCTGAGTTCGGCTAAAAACGGCATCGGCACCTATTTGAACGAATTGCTTTATTGCCTGCAGGCAATAGGGGCGGAAGTATGTCTGCTTACGTTCAATGCGGACTGCAAGGAGTTCAATATAACATATAGCAACAAACGGACGGAAATGAATTTTCCCTGTTTCCCCGACGGCGACTTCGGGCAACACCCTGCTGTTGTCAATCGGTTCCTGCAGTTGCATATTACTGATGGACAGGACAATGTTTTCTTCTTTAATTATTCCCTTTCGGATAAATTAATGCTGACATTAAGACGGACGTTCCCATTGTCAAAGCAAATCTACGTCATTCATGACTTTTCATGGACCGGCGTGCTGTTGGGAAATATCCGCAGGCTGAAACAGATAATGGCGGAAAGGAAAGAACCGGAGAACGACAGACGAAGGGAGTTTGTAGTAAACACCTGGCTGCGGGAACAACAGATGATGAACATCGCGGATAAGGTGGTCTGCCTCTCCAAAGGAACTTACCAAATCTTAAAAGAGACATGCCTCATTGATGAGCGAAAACTCGCCCTGATACCCAACGGCCTGAGAAAGCACAAGGGAATCAGGCCTGGCTCCAATGAGGACAAAGAACGGTGGAGAGAACAATTATTGATAGCGAAGGACAAGAAAATAGCGTTGTTTGTAGGGCGCACGAGTAAAGAAAAAGGATTTAATGCCTTGTTGGATGCCATAAGAATCGCCATAAAAAGCTGTCCCGACTTGCAACTCGTAGTTGCAGGAAGTCCGCTGCCTTCCTGTTTCTCCCAAGAGATTGCATCGGTAATCACTTACACCGGACACATCGGCAAACAGGAGCTCATCAGGTGGTATCAGCTGTCAGACATCGGCATCATACCTTCCTATTCAGAGCAATGCAGCTATGTAGGCATCGAAATGATGATGTACGGGTTGCCCGTTGTGGCATCAGACGGCTTGGGAGTGCGCGACATGTTCCATGAAGGAGAGAATGCGGCAATCGCCCGAATCGGACCATCATCCAAGGCATACGGCAACCGGCTGGCGGAAGCTATCGTCAGGGTGCTTGCCTCCAAAGAATTATCCGATAAATTAAGGCAAGGTGCAAGACGGGAATATGAACAAAGATATCATATAAAATATATGCGGCAGAAATATAAAGAATTAATCATGAGTCTATGAACTGTATAAAACCATAAAACGCATGAAGACCTTCCACCACTACCTCCAG
>OIEM01000621.1_pt1 | contig 17165 bp, 11 predicted proteins | sample 1581761 | NCBI WGS metagenome assembly OIEM01 (sample SAMN01760978, study PRJEB22395) | human gut metagenome | reverse complement strand
TTCTTGCATAGATTAGGCCTACGAGACCTGTTGGTATCTCCATTGCTATTCCTGTTTTGATGAATTCAGTTGTGCCTGGCATAACTGTTACGGCTTCGGACATTCCTGAGTAGAGGTCTGCTCCGGCTGAGAATTCTGTTCCGTATGTTGGGATACAGGCGTTAGGATTTAATTTCTTAATATTAACTTTCTGTGACATTGTGTAAACTCCTTTTTATTATTAATCGTACAGAAGTACGATATTACCTGATTCGAGAGATTCTTTTACAAGGATTGTCCTCTGATTAGATGAACCCTTGAACTGAAGCATCATATCCTTCTTGTCTTCTTCATATTTGCCGTCAACTATGACGTCAATGTATTGAAGCATTTCTTTAGTTTCTTTCCATTCATTGCACATTCTTCCAACAATATCCTTGTCAAACAGATATCCTGTAAAGCACCATATACTCAGGTCAGGATATATTCTGCGTACTTCCCTCAGCAATGGAAGGAGTCCCTGCTGGTTGCTGTGTTCAAATGGTTCACCTCCTAGAAGTGTGAGCCCTGTAACATAGTCTGGGGCAAGGGAATCAATGATTTCTTTGATTGTATCGTCTGTGAAGTCCCTGCCATAATTAAAGTCCCATGCAATTTCGTTAAAACAACCTTTGCATCGGTGTGTGCATCCACTTACAAAAAGAGATGTACGCACCCCTGGTCCGTTAGCAATATCACAGGTTTTTATCTCGGCATAATGCATAATATAAACCTTCTTTCTAAAAGTTGCAATAAATCTGTATTATTAGCAAATAATGACATCTTATCACATGAATTACAGAATTATGAATGCTATATTAAGACTATAGCAAATGATTTAAATCTGTTGTACAATTATAGCAGATTTGCTCGTGACAAACAATGGAGGGTACATATAATGAAAATTTATTTTGACAAGCTTTACAGGTATGACAGATTACAGGAACCGGCAGGCATAGCACTTCCTTTTAAGGAAGGAGAGTTAAAGACTGCTGACAGGATAGCTATTACACAGAATGGCAGAAAATGCATGGTTCAGCCGAAGGTTACATCGAAGCATGCAGATGGAAGCATAAGATACCTGTATGTAGATTTTCTTGCTGATATTCCGGCTAATAAGGGCGCAGTGCTTGAGTTTGAAAAAGAGTCTGATGGAAGCTGCGAAGAAAAGGGAGTATCTGTTACTCAGACTGGACAGGGGCTGTGTGTTGACACAGGCTGTGTTACATTTACAGTAAAGAATAATTCCCAGAATATATTTGAAACACTTGATGATGGAAGAAAACATTATACTGCTCAGAATTTTGAGGGACCATATCTGAAAGATGATATGGGATTATACGACATTAATATTGGTGAATGGAAAATTATAGACGCAGGTCCTGTAAAATGTGTAATCAGAGCTAAAGGAAGTAACATTCTTAATAATAAAAAAGTTGATTTTGAGATAACACTTACATCATATGCAGCTAAGTCATGGATTGATGTTTCATACAGAATTATTAATACGACTTATGATGAACTTCATATCAAATCACTGGTATTTTATGCAAAGCCTGATGAGACAGTCACTGCAAGTGATGATTTGTTTGATATGCACATTAATATGGGTAATGATTCTACCGGATGTGGAGATGTACTTACGGATAATTCTAAAGAGAATGGACCTGTGTATCACACAAGAGGAACCGGGGAATTAGAGATGATATCTGGTAAAGCACCTGTTTCCAATGTAAGAACACTTGTTGGAAGCTCTAATTATAAGACTGATTTCTATATTGGAAGAGATGGAGTGCAGGTTAATAAGATTATCGATGATGCATATCTTGTAAAGGAAGCAAATGAACATTTTGCAGAGGTATTCTATGGTACATTTTTTGCAGATTATACTGATGGAAATGATGGATTGTGTATAACTGTATATCAGGCACAGCAGAATTATCCGAAGGCAGTTAAGGCATATGACGGCGGAGTAGCTGTTATGCTTGTTCCAGAGGATATTGGAAATGTTGTTATGCAGTCTGGTATGGCGAAAGAACAGAGATTCCTGATGCATTTCCATGAACCGGATATGCAGATGTGGGAGCTTGATAACAGAAGTACAATATACCAGATGCCTGACAGACCATGCATAGCACCAGAGGAATTCAAGAAGGCAGATGTGTGTATGGATGTATTCCCTGAACATCTTGTGGATGAAGTTGAAATCGCACTTATTGCAAGGGCTGATAATCATTCAAGATGCTACGGCATGCTGAATTGGGGCGATTCTATTGATATGGGATATACTTTACAGGGAAGAGGTGGCGGAAAACCTGTATGGAGTAATAATGAATATGATTATCCGCATTCATGTGCTCTTATGTATGCAAGAACTGGAATCAGAAGATTCCTTGACTATTTAATAGTTTCTGCAAAGCATCAGATGGATGTTGATGTATGCCATTACAGCAAGAATCCATTAAGAATAGGTGGACAGTGGGAACATACAGCAGGCCATTGTAAGAATGGAATAATGGTATGCTCACATGAATGGGTTGAAGGAGTGATTGATTACTATCATTTTACAGGTGATGAGAGAGGTCTTGAGACAGCAATAAGTATAGGTGATAACATATTAAGACTTTTGGATACACCAATGTATGCAAAACCGGGAGAAGCCAATGCGAGAGAAACTGGCTGGGCTTTACGTGCACTTGTTGCATTATATGTGGAGACAAGAGATGAAAAATGGCTTGCAAAATGTGAGTGGATTATTGACAGCTTTAAGATATGGGAAGAGGAGTATGGCAACTGGCTTGCTCCATATACGGACAATACTCTTATAAGAGTAGGATTTATGATATCAGTAGCTGCAGGAAGCGTAATGAGATATTACAGGGTATTCCCAAGAGAAGATATTAAGCAGATGCTTATAAGAGCAATTGATGATATTGTAGAGAATTGTACTCTTGACAATGGTTTGTTCTATTATAAGGAGCTTCCTTCACTTTCAAGAAATGGAAATAACACACTTCTTCTGGAATCACTGGCAATTGCCTATGAACTTACAGGTGATAAGAAGTATCTTGAGTATGGTTTCAAAACATTTGAAACTAATATTAATAACACAGGCAGGGCAGGAATTGGCTCTAAAAAGGTTATAGATGATGCTGTTATTGTTTCTGGTGACAGCACGAAAGGATTTGCACAGAGCTTTATACCGCTCGTTACATATTATAAGGCACTTGGAGATACAGGATTAATTAATAATGTAAAGCTGTATTCATAATTGAGATAAAGGTGTATACAGAGTTTAATACGGTGAGAGAAAGCAAACGCGTTTCGCTTGGGCGGGCTTTCTCTCACCGTTCTTTTGTATATAGCTGCATTAACGCTCTCACAGCTTGGAAAAGTCGCAGATATTTACTGGTTTTTTTATGTAATATATAGTATAATCTTTCAAAAGTGTTTGTAATTGACGGAAAGGTGGTTTTTTATGAGAATCGGAATAAGAGCACATGATGTTGCATACGCTCCATTAGAGGAGCTTATACCTAATATACATGCACAGGGTTTTCACTGTATGCATATTGCACTCAGTAAGTCTATTAAGGAGTTTAAGCCGGGCGTGGAGACTATGACTCCGGGACTCGCTATGTATATTAAGGAATTATGTACAGAGAATAAGGTTGATGTTGCAGTACTTGGCTGTTATCTTAACCTTTGCAATCCTAATCCTGAGAAGCATAAGGAGATTGTTGAGAAGTATAAGGCACATATAAGATTTGCAAGTATTCTTGGCTGTGGAGTTGTTGGTACTGAGACTGGTGCGGTTAATGAGGAGTATAAGTATGAGCCGGCTAATCACAGTGAGGAGGCACTTCAGTGCTTTATTGATAATTTAAGGCCAATAGTTAAATATGCTGAACAGTTTGGTGTCATTGTAGCAATTGAGCCTGTATGGAAGCACATTGTATACACTGTCGAACGTGCAAGAAAGGTGCTTGACGCTATTGATTCACCTAATCTTCAGATTATATTTGACCCGGTTAACCTGTTATGTGTTGATAATCTTGCACAGCAGGATGAGATTATTGAGAAAGCATTTGACCTGTTATTAAAGGATATTGCTGTTGTTCACTGCAAGGATTATATTGTTGAAGGCAGTGAGCTTAAGTCAGTGGCAGCAGGTACAGGAAAGGGTAATCCGGTGACCGGAGGAGGTCTTAATTATCCACTTCTGTTAAAGAAGATTAAGGAGCATAAGCCATATGTACACTGCACACTGGAAAATACTGTTCCTGAGAATGCAGTGGCTACAAGAGAATTTATGGAAAGAACATATGCCAGTGTATAAATAATGGGCTTAGGAAAACTATAACGCTGGACAATTACCAGAGAATGGAGGCACGTATGCCAGAGAATATAGAGTTACCAGGCGCAAGCCATAACAAAACTAATCAGGTTGAAAGAGCGGTGGATACACCAGCAGATTTTACAAGTCCTGAGGAATTATATAAGGATCTTATTGCAGCTATAAAGAAATACCACCCATCTACAGATCTGTCTGATATCGAGAAGGCATACGAGACCGCAAGAAAGGCACATGAGGGACAGTTCAGAAAATCGGGTGAGCCATATATAATCCACCCTTTATGTGTTGCTATTATTCTGGCTGAATTAGAGCTTGATAAGGAGTCAATTATTGCAGGTCTTCTTCATGATGTTGTTGAAGATACAGTTATGACAACTGAAGATGTTGCAAAAGAATTTGGTGATGAGGTAGCACTGTTAGTAGATGGTGTAACAAAGCTGACACAGCTTAATTACCAGCATGATAAGATTGAGATCCAGGCAGAAAACCTTAGAAAAATGTTCCTTGCAATGGCAAAGGATATAAGAGTTATCCTTATAAAGCTTGCCGACAGACTGCATAATATGCGTACAATGCAGTATCAGTCGCCGGCAAAGCAGATTGAGAAATCAAGAGAGACAATGGAAATATATGCTCCAATAGCCCACAGGTTAGGTATTTCCAAGATTAAGGTAGAGCTTGATGATTTATCAATGAAATATCTTATGCCTGATGTATATAATGATCTTGTTGAACAGGTCAACTTAAACAGACCAGGCAGGGAAGCATTTATAAAGAGCATAATTAAAGAAGTCGGCATGCATATAAGCAATGCCGGTATTGAGGCTGAGATAGACGGAAGAGTTAAGCATTTCTTCTCAATCTACAGAAAAATGGTCAACCAGAATAAGACGCTTGACCAGATATATGACATATTTGCAGTAAGAATCAAGGTTGACACAGTAAAAGACTGTTATGCGGCACTTGGTGTAATACACGAAATGTATAAGCCTATTCCGGGACGTTTCAAGGATTATATTGCAATGCCTAAGCCTAATAATTATCAGTCGCTCCATACAACACTTATTGCATCTAACGGACAGCCGTTTGAGATACAGATAAGAACTTACGAAATGCATAAGATTGCTGAGTATGGTATTGCAGCCCACTGGAAATATAAAGAGGGAAAAACCGGCGAGAAGGACAACCAGAGTGAGGAAGCAAAGCTTAGCTGGTTAAGACAGATTCTTGAATGGCAGAAGGAAATGTCTGATAACAAGGAATTCTTATCATCTATTAAGAATGACCTTAACCTTTTCTCAGACAGCGTATACTGCTTTACACCTTCGGGTGATGTCAAGAACCTTCCTGCAGGTTCATGTCCTATAGATTTTGCGTACAGTATCCACAGTGCTGTAGGTAATAAAATGGTAGGTGCAAGAGTTAATGGAAAGCTTGTTACTATTGATTATGTTATTAAGAATGGTGACAGAATCGAGATTATAACATCGCAGAATTCCAAGGGACCAAGCCGTGACTGGCTTTCAATTGTAAAGAGCACACAGGCAAAGAATAAGATTAATCAGTGGTTTAAGCAGGAGTTAAAGGAAGATAATATCATTAAGGGCAAGGAAATGGTTGCTAACTACTGCAAGACTAAAGGAATCGTTCTTTCTGACATTACCAAGCCTGAATATGTTGAAAAATGTCTTAACAAATATGGCTTTAAAGACTGGGATTCTATTCTTGCAGCTGTCGGACATGGTGCACTTAAAGAGAGCCAGATAGTAAACAGGCTTAATGAGGAGCATTTAAAGACCAAGAAGGCAGAAGTTACAGATAAAGATGTACTTGAGGAAATCGTTGCCGCTGAGTCTAAGGAAAAGTCAAAGAAGAAGGAAGGCAAAGGTGGAATTGTCGTTAAGGGAATCCATGATGTTGCTGTCAGATTTTCAAAATGCTGTAATCCGGTTCCTGGTGATGAGATTGTCGGATTCGTTACACGAGGAAGAGGTATATCAATTCACAGAACAGACTGTGTTAATATAATCAACTTCCCGGCTAATGAGCGTGCTCGACTTATAGAGGCTGAATGGGAGCAGGGACAGACAGCAGGCGATACCTATGAGGTTGAAATCAATATATTTGCCAACAACAGAACAGGTCTTATTGTTGATATATCAAGGATGTTCACAGAAGCGGAGATTGATGTAAAGTCTATGAACTGCCGTCTTAATAAGAAAGAATTCGCTACCATAAGTGTTGGTTTTGATATTCATGGCAAGGAAGAGCTTAACAGAATTATAGATAAATTAAGAAAGATAGACGGAGTTACTGATATAACAAGAACTGCCGGCTAAGAAAGGTTTGCAGATTATGATTAAGATAGAATCAAGAGTATTGGGACCGGTAGCTACTAACTGCTATCTTATAATTAACTTAGATAACAACGAGAGCATTATTGTTGACCCGGCAGATTCACCAGAGTCTATATATGATATGGTTGTGCGTTCAGCAAGCAGGCCACAGGCAATACTTCTTACACATGGACATTTTGACCATATAGGTGCGGCTAATGAGGTGCGTGAGCATTATGGAATTAAGATATATGCATCATGTGACGAGGAAAAGCTTCTTGCTTCACCTGCAAGAAACCTGTCGAATGCATATGGCATGAGTCTTAGGGTTACAGCAGATGTACTTCATAATGATGGAGATATTCTTGAACTTGCAGGACTTAAGATAAAAGCAATCCATACGCCGGGACATACAGCAGGCGGAACATGTTATTATATCGAATCAGACAAGACACTTATGTCAGGTGATACACTTTTTGCCGGTTCAGTCGGAAGAACAGATTACCCTACAGCAAGCTCTGCTGCAATGATGGAATCTCTTCATGACAAGCTCTGCAAGCTTCCTGATGATACAGATGTATATCCCGGACATGGAGAGTTCACAACGATTGGATATGAAAAGCAGAACAATCCGTTTATGTGATGCCCGCAAGAGAAAAGGAAGCAACGCGAAGCGTTATTTACTTTTCGCGGGCATCAACGAGCAAACAGCCTGCGAAGCAGGCGGAGAAGCACGATAGTGCGGGTTTGCGAGTATGGAATCAGCAGGCGAAAAGAAACTGACGCGAAAAGGAAGCAACGATGATATATATTAAGATTGATAATGATGTATTTTATGATGATGCGGTTGTGCTTGTCCGTTCATTTTATCCAAGAACTGAGGTTATGGCACTAAAGGCAGATTCCAAACCGGAAGAGAAAGATGAGATTCTTTCAATAGAAGTTCCTGATGTCACAGGGCTTGATAAGAAGAATGCCCACGAAGTGTTTAAGGACAGCTTATATAAGAAGCTTTCAGAAAAGACAGGCAAGAAGCTGCCGTGGGGATATCTTACAGGAGTAAGGCCAAGTAAGATTGCGTACACAATGCTTGAAGAAGGTGCAACCAAGGAACAGATTAAGAAACATTTTATGGACAAGCATTATGCAAGTGAAGAAAAGGCAGACCTTGCACTTACAGTAGCAAGGAAAGAGTTAGATATACTTACGGATATGGATTATAAGACAGGCTACAGCCTGTATATTGGAATTCCGTTCTGCCCAAGTATCTGCCTGTACTGTTCCTTTTCATCATATGCACTTGATGCATACAAAGATTATGTAGATAATTATGTGGATGCACTTATTAAGGAGATAAGATTCGTCGCTGAATCCATGAAAGGCAGAAGACTTGATACAGTGTACATGGGGGGCGGAACACCTACAACTTTAAGTGCAGCACAGTTAGATAAAGTACTGACAGTGGTTGAAGAAGCATTTGACTTGAGCAGATGCCGCGAGCTTACTGTAGAAGCTGGCAGACCGGACAGCGTGACACCGGATAAATTCAAGGTTCTTAAAGCTCATAATGTGGGAAGAATATCTATTAATCCACAGACAATGAACCAGAAAACACTTGACCTGATTGGAAGAAAGCATACAGTTGGAGATATTAAGAATGCTTATGCAATGGCAAGAGAAGCAGGACTTGATAATATCAACATGGATATGATTCTTGGACTTCCGGGAGAGGGTGTAGACGAGGTTTACCATACACTTAATGAAATTAAGGAGATGCGGCCGGAGAGTCTTACCGTTCATTCACTTGCAATCAAGAGAGCTTCAAGACTTAACATATTGCGTCAGCAGTACACAGAGCTTTCAATTAAGAACACAGACAGCATTATCGCAATGACTGAGCAGACGGCAAGAGATCTCAACATGCAGCCTTATTATATGTACCGCCAGAAGAATATGGCAGGTAATTTTGAGAATGTTGGCTATGCAGTCCCGGGACTTGAATGTATATATAATATTCTTATTATGGAGGAGAAGCAGACGATAATTGCGTGCGGCGCAGGTGCTTCAACTAAGGTTGTGTTCCATAATGAAGGAGATGAAAACCATTCTGTGCGTATTGAGCGAATCGAGAATGTCAAAGATGTCAGAAGCTATGTCGAGAGAATTGATGAGATGATTGAGAGAAAGCGGAAGTTCTTTGGGGAGAATGAGATGTTTTGAATGAGAAAACATGGAAAGGATTGACTGGCATGGGGAATGTGATAAGCATAGGTAATCAGGGCTTTGATAGTATAAGAGAGAACAATTACTTTTTTATAGATAAAAGCAGTCTCATTAAAGAATGGTGGGATTCTGGTGATGTTGTTACTTTGATAACACGCCCTCGCAGGTTTGGCAAGACGCTTAATATGAACATGCTTAATTGTTTTTTCTCTAGTAAATATGCTGGAAGGTCAGACTTGTTCGAAGGCTTATCAATATGGGATGATTCCAGTTACAGAGATATACAGGGAACTTATCCTGTTATATATCTCAGTTTTGCTGATGTTAAGCAGACAAGCTATGCAGAGGCAGTTTCTAAGATTAAGAGCATAATATTGGAAATGTACTCACAGTATGAAAGAATGATTGATAAGGATGCTTTGACGGACAGTCAGAGACAGCTGTTATCAACAATTAAGGTTGGAATGGATGATATTGCAGCCCAGAATTCATTAAAAATATTATCTTCTGTACTTGCAGAGATAACAGGAAAGAAAGTCATAATATTATTAGATGAATATGATACGCCTATGCAGGAGGCTTATCTTGGCGGTTATTGGGATGAATTCACAGCATTTATAAGGGGATTCTTTAATGCAGCATTTAAGACCAATCCGTATCTTGAGAGGGCTATGCTCACAGGTGTTACAAGAGTTTCAAAAGAATCAGTATTTTCAGATCTGAATAATCTTGTAGTTGTCACAACGACATCTGACAGATACAGTACATGCTTCGGATTCACACAGCAGGAAGTATATGCGGCACTTGACAGTTTTAATCTGGGTGAGCAGAAAGATAATGTCAAGAAATGGTATGACGGTTTCACATTTGGCAGACACAAAGATATATATAATCCATGGTCAATAACGAATTATCTAAAAGAACAGAAGTTTATTCCGTATTGGGCACTTACAAGTTCTAATAGTATGATAAGCAGACTGATACAGTCGGCATCGATAGACATGAAGATGGATATGGAAACTCTCCTTAATGGTGGAGAAATAACCGTTTGCTTTGACGAGCAGATAGTATTCAGCCAGCTTGAAAATGATGAGAATGCAGTCTGGAGTCTGATGGTTGCCAGTGGATATCTTAAAGTATGCGAAGTTGAATACAGAGGCATGATGGGTAAACCATGGTATCATCTTGCTGTTACTAACATGGAAACACTCAGCATGTTTACAGGTATGTTTACAGGATGGTTTGCTGACAAAAGCACTAATTATAACAGCTTTGTCAAAGCATTTATCAGTGGGAATGTAAAAGAAATGAATATATACATGAAAGATGTTGCTTTATCGACAATAAGTAATTTTGATTCAGGTATGCATCCTTCATCAGTCAGTGAACCTGAGCGTTTTTACCATGGTTTAGTCCTTGGATTATTGTCTGAATTGTATGATACTTACGAAGTGAAATCAAACAGAGAAAGCGGATATGGAAGATATGATGTTATGGTGATTCCTAAGATTGATAAGCAGAAAGATGCTATGATTCTGGAATTCAAGGTATGTGATATCGACACAGAAGGTACGCTTGAAGATACTGCGGAGGCGGCATTGCAACAGATTAAAGAAAGACAGTATGATGCTGAACTGATAGCGAGAGGTATAGACAGAAAACATATAAGACATTATGGTTTTGCTTTCCAAGGCAAAAAGGTGTTAATAAAGGAACAATAATAGAAAGTCCTTATAATGATATCGTCAAAGTGATATCTTTATAAGGACTTAATTTAATATTGGGGCAGGTTTTGTCGTCTTTATATATGGGAAAATGTGTCGCAAAGGCTGCAGAAGGCATGATTTGCAAAGCCCACTAATTAGTTATAATTCGTATAATGTGTAGGTCTTTTTTGCTACGAAATGGAGCTGGATGAGTTGAAAAACCCACTAATTAAGAGCAAAGTTAGAACATAGTAGGTGTTTACCCTGTAAAATGTGTGTATAATAAAAATGAAGGGGAAGAAAAGACCTACTCAATGAAAGATTGAGTAGGTTTAAAGTAGAATAACAATAGGTCAACGCATATAAGGAGGGAATATGTATATGGTGGAAAAACTGATAGATGACATCGTAAAGACTAATTCAACTAATTATCTTACAGAGGCAGGAAAGAGGTTCGTTAGTAATATAAAAAATAAGAATGACATTAAGAAGCTGCTTGCAGATAACCGGGATTTCTTTATTAAATATGAATCCAGTGCAGACAGAATGATGGATGATATAGCGACAGTTTTGTCAGATAAGAATCTTGAGGAACTGGCTGGAAAACTGTGTGAAGATTCGGGATATTCTTTTAAGGCAATACTTATAAAAGGACTTACAGATTGTATGAGTGAATATGAGATACCACATGAGGTGGCATGTCTATATGCTAACAGGATATTAGGTGCAGTATTGCATGAACTGCCACAGGTTGCTCCGGACAAATATGACAGGTATTTTCAGAGTGAATGGAGAATAGAACAGCAGCAGGCAGAGGAACAGATTAACCAGAAGTTGGAGAAGATAAGCAGTCAGATGGCGGTATATACAGCTAAACAGATGGCGATATATTCAACAGATGCTTTGGATTTACAGTTAAAGAGGCAGACGGTGAATCCTAAGATAGGCATAGATTTCTTTGACATAGATGATGATGAATTTATAAATAAATTCAATAAATTAAAGAATGATGAGAAAGTCTGTGTGAGGGCAAGATGCAGGGAAGAGGCTGTATACTGCATAATAAATGAATTGTGGAAATCAGGGGAGAAACGACCGATATTCGTTGTAAAGAGCAGGGAAGACTGGGATAAACTAATGGCTGTCAAAGAATCAGGAAATATATATATACCATGGTTCTATGCGGATGAAATAGTATCAATAGAGAATAATACTAATATATTTGTGTTTACTGACGAGGTGCCATCATTTTCAGATAACGAGATAGAGTTAAGACCAAGGACATATGAGACAATACGCAGAGCACTGACTAGAGCAGGAATGGGAGTTAATGAAGCAAATGAACTTGTAAGTGAAACACATGGATTATATATTCCGATGAAAAGAAGAATATTTAATGGGGCATTTTTAAAGAAACCAGAATGGATTGATGGATTGTCCGTAAAAGTAAAAGCTACATGTCTGCTTGCAGGTCAGTGGACAGATGCTGACGGAGATAAGGCAGTAATAGAGGAACTTAGTGGATGTGAATACGAAGAATTTATAGAGCAGATTACAAAATATGCAGGTGGAGAAGAACCATTTGTTTATATAATAGGAAAAGGAAGTGAGAAACAATACTATCTGGCAAGTGTTCAGAATACATGGGAATATTTAGATGTACAGACAGACAGTGACATATGGGGAAAGTTTACAAGGGCAAGCATAGATGTGCTGAATGAGTCAGAAACATTATTTACATATACATACGCAGAGCGTTTTGCTGCAAGATACAGAGGAGAAAAATTATTCTGGTCAGCTAATATAAGACGCGGAATGTTAAATACACTGTTAATAAAGGTGCTTCATAAAGACCACGGAGATTCACAGGTGGTTCTTGATGATATGGTTTCTGAAATACTTGGATATGTAAAGACAGAACAACAGTGGAAATACATATCAAGATACTTTAGAGAACTATGTGAGTTATCCCATTCCATGGTACTTGACAGATTAGAGAATGAATGGGAGAAGTCTACAGGATTGTTGCAGCTTTTTGACAGGCAGAGTGATAACTTCCTGTTTGAAAGAAATGCATATATAGATATACTGTCTGGAGTTGAAACAATGCTTGTACAGAAACAGTATGCTGCGAGAGCACTAGAATGGCTGCTTCGAATAGATGATAAGTCATATAAATATACATCAAATACACCAGAAAGTATAATACATAAAGCAATATGCAGCTGGATTAATCTGTCAGCCTTCAGAACAGTAGATGAGAAAGTAAATGCTGCAAAAATAGCTCTTAAGTATGACAGGAATGGATGGGAACGCATATATAAGGCATTGTCACAATATGACAGTAACATTATTGGAAATATCATATGCCCACATTACAGAGAGCATGTGACAACTGAATGGATGGCAAAACAGGATATAGTAGAAACAGCAATACAGTATGTACAGCTTCTTATAAAAGAAGCACATTTTAAGCCAGAACGGTGGGAAAAGCTTCTTAATATAGCGGATGATGTACCAGATAATATTAGAGAAAAACTGATAAATGGCATGCTATATGAAATAAGTCAGATGACAGATGAAGAAAAAATACATCTGAAGAATTTCATTAGAAAGATAATATATAAAAACAGATATTTCAATACAGCAGAATGGGCACAGCCTGAAGAAATTGTTGAACAATACGAGAAGCTTTTAGATGGGATACATACGGATACTCCTGAATATGAGTATGAGTACCTTTTTGTGCAGGAGAATGACGGAGTACTGCTTAATCCTGTTGAAACATGTGATAATAATGCCAGACATGATGACAACGAAAAACAGGTGCAGGCAATAATAGCAGATGAAGTGACACATTTTAAGAAGCATAACTTAAGTGTGGCAAAGCTTGCTGCAATATGCTCGAAAGAAAAATGGACAACTCTTGGAAGGAGTCTCGCCAGATATTGGAGTGGTGTTTTTGATGAAGAAGTATTCTATGATTTATATAATGCACAGAGCCTGAACAGAACGATGGCTATTGATTACTGCAGAGAGCTGGCTTATAGTGGTGAAAATGTATATCTGTATATAATGGAAATACATAAAAAGAAAAAATTAGACGATGAATTTCTTGTTGGGATATACAGATTAGAAGCGGAATGTTCAGGTGAGGATATACCACAGATAGATAAAGCACCAGAACATATAAAGAAAATGTTCTGGCAGCAGGCAGACTACTATATGACATCAAAATATATCTGGGCGCTTGGCGAATGCAAGAAATATGGAAATGTAGATGTGTATATTAAGCTGTTATACAGAGCAATGTCGGATAAATATTTTGGTACGGAACAGATATACGATTATGTTGTATCATTAAAAGATATAGACGATATAAGGAATGTGTCGGATGTATCATATTATCTGAAAGAAATATTAAAACAAATGCATAAAAAATATATAGATGATGCTGTAAAAAGTTATGAGCTGGCTACTGTTGAGATAAGATTTTTCGGAGCATTAAAGTGGCGTGATATGAAATGTTTCCAGAAGATAGTCAAAGCAGACCCTGGTAATTATGCAGAGCTGATAGCAATAACACGCAGAAAGGATAATGATAATTCTGAAAAAATGCTGACAGAAGAAGAAAGTACATACATCAATGTAATGTGCCGCCTGTATGGAGAAATTAAGTTCTGTCCGGCAGAAAGAAACGGAAAAGTTATAGAATCAGAGCTAAGAAGCTGGATAGAAGAATTCATGATTCTGCTTGAAAAGAATGACCAGAAAAGTCTGTTCAGTTATTATATTGGTAAGATGTTATCATATTCACCAGCTGGGAAGGATGGTTATTATCCATGTGAGGCAGTAAGAAATGTGCTGGAAGACTATGCAGATGATGCTTTAATATCAGGTTATGTCACTGAGAAATATAACAGCAGGGGAATATACAGTCCGTCTGATGGCAGAACTGAAAAGAGTCTTGCAGCCAGATATAAGGAAAATGCAGATTATCTTAGTACAATATATCCTAAGACAGCAAAGATATATTACAGATTGTGTGACAGATATAAATATGAAGCAAAGTGGGAGAGAGAAAGGGCAGAAAATGGTGTGTATTGAATCAGGATACATTTACTGACCCGCTCCGTACATCGAACTTTCCGCAGAATTGGACGATTTACTATTGGGCTTATTGGATGGCTTGGTGTGTGGCTGCTCCGTTCTTTATCGGAAGCATTTCTCGTGGCAGAACAGTGCGTCAGACAATTCTTGGTGGCTATATATTTGGTGTTGGTTCCACATTGACGAGCTTTATTGTACTGGGTAACTACTCTATGGGAATGCAGGTGACCGGAAAAGCTGACTTTATTGCACAGTATCTGGAGAGCGGTGACCTGTACGGGATGATTGTATCTATCATTAAGACGATGCCTGGTGCGCCTGTTATTATGGTAGTTGTTTTGTTGACAATGATTGCTTTTTATGCGACGTCTTTTGACTCAATTGCATTGACAGCATCCTGCTACAGCTATCACACATTGAGAGATGGTGAGCAACCGAATAAGGGCATTCAGTTGATGTGGTGTATTTTGCTGATTTTGCTTCCGATTGCTTTGCTGTTTGCAGAAAGTTCTATGAACAATCTTCAGTCGGTGAGTATTGTGGCGGCATTCCCGATTGGAGCGGTAATTGTGATGATTGCGGTTAGCTTTATGAAGGATGCCAAAAAATATATGGGAAATATGGAAGAAAAAGGTCAGCAAGAGGTTGACAATGTTGACAACGAAAAATAAATTTGACAGGAGAGCATGTTGAATTTTAAAAGTACAATATAAAAATGTGTTGATAGTAATCAGAATCTTTGCAGTTGGATATAAAAGGGTCAGGTTTTATAATAATTTTTCTCCCGCTAATTTCAGAAAATGTCTATTCAGGTTTATGTTTTTAGAAAATAAACTGCCTTTGCAAGATATACTTGTAACCATGAATATTCCTATATGTAATATTGTAAATTATATTTCGGATGATGAGATGATTGCTGGGTGTACGGATAGGATTGGGAATGAGTGGATTAATGATAATGAATGGGATGGAATATATAACATAAATTTTTAATAAGGTTGAAGTCAGCAAAGGCAATTGCGTCATGGTAAAAGCCGGTACGATTCATGCTATCGGAGCTTGCATCCAGATATGCGAAATCCAGCAGAATTCAAATTGTACTTACAGAATGTATGATTATGACCGCAGGGACAAGTTCGGAAATAAACGAGAGCTGCATGTCGATAAGGCTCTTGATGTTGTGGATACTAAAAGATATGTGCCATATGAAAGCAGCATTAATGCATATGATGAAGCTTTGAATGAAGCCGCAGCAACTATTGAGGCGGACTCATCAGAAGGTCAGTTATTAGTAAGCTGCAAATATTTTGAATGTTATAAATATGATATATCCGATTCAGTATCAATTAATGTCGATACAGCTTCTTTCCGCTCTGTGATATTCACGGAAGGATGTGGAACTATCCGCGTAGGAGAAGATGTTAAGGCATATAAAGCGGGTGATAGTTTCTATATAACTGTAGGTAATAAAACTGTGGAAATAGAGGGAAACTGGGTTGCTATTGTTACGAAGGTCTGATTGAGATGCAGGTATGTATTTGTCTAGTTCTAGTTTTGTTATGGACACAAAATAATGCATAAATTTTTAATTTAATATATGTGAAATTGACCTCCGTTGGTGAAGCATTTGCTTTGCTGGCGGAGTTTTTTTGTTATTCTGGAATGTGGTTTGTGATTGGAGCAGAAAATTCAGGTAGAGAATTGCAATATTGATTGATAAACTGATTATAATATGTTAATATTTAGACAAGTCGGATTGTGAAAATAATTGTTTGGATTAATTCAAAGATACATAGGTTAGGAGTAATGTACTATGGGTAAGGTTGGGTTAATTCAGGTTGTAAAACGAAGTCCCCTTGGGGACTGGGATATATGATGGGAGAGAGGTTGATGAGGCCTCTCTTGAAGTGTTGCTATTATTAAATATAAAATTATTGAAAGAGTAAAAAAATTATATATTAAATATGATTATATAAAAAGGAGAATTTATGGCTTTTAAGACACGAAAAAAAGAAGAGTTTTCATATTCATCACCTCAAGAGATGTATCAAGATAATAAACTAAAAAAAATAATGGGACCATTAGATTATCAAGCAGTAATGCTGGATAAGTATATAGAAAATTATGATGAAAAGACGTTGGCATTAGAATTACCGACGGGAAGTGGTAAAACTTTAGTGGGATTATTAATAGGCGAATACAGAAGACGTAAAAATAAAGAAAAGGTGGTGTTTTTATGTCCTACCAATCAATTAGTTAATCAAGTGGTTGAACAATCAAATTTAAAATATGGATTAAAAGCAATTGCTTTCTGTGGAAAACAAAAGGAATATTCGCCAAAAGATAAGAGTAGTTTTCTAATGGCAGAAGCTATTGGGGTTACAACATATAGTTCGTTTTTTGCATTACATTCTT
>OIEM01000619.1_pt1 | contig 17176 bp, 7 predicted proteins | sample 1581761 | NCBI WGS metagenome assembly OIEM01 (sample SAMN01760978, study PRJEB22395) | human gut metagenome | reverse complement strand
GGCTTGTAAATTCTCAAAATTTTTTTAGTCCCTACTTGACACAAGAAGACCTCTCCCGTTTCGGCAGAGAGTATTTGCAGACAGGCTTTTATACGGAAATGTTTCTTCCGGATAACGATGTTCGCTTTATTGCTATCAATGATTCCGTTGACAGTGATGATGGAGATAACGATTTTGCTCCGTTCAAGAATATCATCAATGAATGGTATGCAAAGGATTGTTCCAAGAAAATACGTGCCGTTATGAAAATGAAAGCTCAGCGTGGTGACTGTCTTACGGGAATAGCTCCCTACGGATATATGAAAGATCCCAATGACAAGACAAAGCTGATTCCGAGTGACCGTGCGGATTATGTGAAAATGATGTATCGCATGGCTATCGAGGGATGCAGCTGCGGTGAGATCGCAACAAAAATGAGGAGTATGAATCTCCCCATTCCAAAGGCTGATAATTACATCAGAAACGGTCTTGAAAACTGTGCTTCTTATCCGAAATATCCCTACTATTGGCTCAAAGCAACCGTTAAAACTATTCTTCTCAATCCTGTTTATACGGGCAGGACCGTTGCTCTGAGATATACGAATAAATCGTATAAAAACAAGAAAAGGATAGAGCGCCCCGAAGATGAATGGGTAATTACCGAGAATACTCACGAAGCTCTTGTCAGCCGGGAGGACTATGATACGGTTTACAAGAGACTGTCGGTCAAGACAAGGGACAAGGTTACAAATCCCGACAACATTTTCAGAGGTCTTGCAATGTGCCCCGACTGCGGAAAGGTTCATGGATTTTCAAAAAGGTATGATAACCGAAATTCCAAAGGCGTTTATCGTTGTCAGACTGCTATAAGATATGGCAGGGAATATTGTTCATCACACTACATAACCTTTGAACAGCTTTACGATGTTGTTCTTTCGGATATTCAGCGCCATGCAACCCTTTTTGAAGAAAATTCGGATAAGTACATTGATATTCTTTCCAAGGCTTCCGAAACCGATAAGATAAAGGAAAGAACTTCTCTTATCAAAGAGCAGGACAAAGCAAAAAAGAGAATCGGTGAGCTTGATACTCTTTTGCAGAAGATCTATGAAGATATGGTTTTCGGTGTTATCTCAAAGGAAAGATATATGTCGATGTCGGAGAATATGGAAAAGGAGCTTTCGGCATTAAAGGCAAGGTCAAATGAGATTTTGGCGGCTTTGCAGGAGAATGATGCAAACAGAGCAAATGCGGAAAAGTTTGCCGAGCTTGTCGGGAACTACATCGGTATTACCGAGCTTGACTATGAGCTTGTCCACACCCTTATTGAAAAGATTTATATTCACGAGAGGGAGAACATCGACGGCAAGGCTGTTGTCAGGGTGGATATTTATTACAGATTTATCGGCAGCAATGCCGATTCGGATAATCCGACCGAGATAAGCAGACGCCGCTCGTGACATAAAATGAACACATATCATTTTGGAGCACAATGATATGTGTTCGTAATCGGTCTTGACCTCGCCAAAATCGGCTGCCCATTCATCAAAATGATTGATACCACAATCTTTCAGCATATCCGCCTGAAGATACCGCATCATCGTGTAAAGCTCGCACATCGAATTCGATACAGGCGTTTCCGAGGCGTATGTCTGTCCCTTGCCGCCTGTGATCTCGTCCATATACTTGGACTTCATAAGCAGATTGAAGGAACGTGCCGCACCTCCGCTGCCGAGTCCGGATACATTGTGCATCTTTGTCGGAGTTGCGAGATTCTTGTACATATGACACTCATCAACGAAAATCTTATCAAAACCCAGCTTCTCGAAGTCGATGAAATCATCCTTGACCTGTGCATCATTCAGCTTGTTGAGCTTGTCCTGATATGAAGCAATTGCAGACTCGATTTTCTTTACAGAAAAGCTCTTTTCACCATACGCAGCTGCGCTTTCCATTTCTTCACGAAGCTTTGTAAGCTCCGCTTCAAGATACATTTTTTCACGTTTGGGAGATAATCCCATACGGTCAAACTGGCTGTGTCCCACAATAACAGCATCCCAGTCATTTGCAGCGATCTTTGCAAACAGTTTCAAACGGTTTGCTTTCTCAAAATCCTTCTTTGTAGCCACAAGTACATTCGCATTGGGATACAGCTTTCTGAAATCATTGCCCATTTGCTCCGTAAGGCTGTTGGGGACGGCAAACAGAGATTTTGTGTGCAGTCCCAGACGCTTGCCCTCCATAGCTATTGCAATCATCTCATAGCTTTTCCCTGCTCCAACGGCATGGGCAAGCAGCGTATTACCGCCGTATAACGCTCTTGCAACAGCATTTTTCTGATGCTCTTTGAGTATAATATCTGTATTCATTCCCACAAAATTAAGATGTGAACCGTCATATTCTCTGGGACGAATGGAATTATACATCTCATTGTATGTCTGCACAAGCTTCTCACGCCTGTCGGGATCCTTGAAGATCCAGTCCTGAAATTCGGACTTTATGAGATTTGCAACCTGACGTACTGCCTTGGTTTCCTCCTGATTTACCACAAGAATATAGTTGCCCTTCTCATCACGCATTTCATAACCGTTTTCACCTTTCTTGCGGTCCTTGACCTGAAGATCGCTATTGTTCAGAATGCCCTCAAGTATCTTATATGCATGCATACGGTGTGTGCCGAAAACATTGGTTGCTGTGTAATTTTTCTTTGAAGCCGCATTGACATCTTCTATCTTCCACTCGCCTGCAGCTTTGCTGTACTGAACAGTCATAGCACGTCTGCCGTTCCAGTCGGGATTGAACTTTTCGCAGATAAACTGACGGATATATTCTGGGTCTATCCAGTGGGAACCCAATTTTACCGAAATATCTTTTGCTTCAACTCTGGTCGGGATAGCCTTTTCAAGTGCAGCTCTGTTTTCGGAAACGTCCATATCTTCCGGAGCATTTTCAAGCTCTGCGATTTTCTTGCGGATATTTCTGGACAGATATTCGTCGGCAGTTACATACTTTTCTTCTTCCTGGGGCAGTCGGAATATCTGCCCTCTGAGATCATCTATCATTCTCTCCTTATCCATACCGCAAAGCTCGGACATAAAGTCAAAGTCAACCTTTGCTTTCTCGGCAACGGATATGATAAGCGCTTCCTGCGCCGTTTCAACGTGCTCGGCAATAGTTTTCGGCTTGACTGTGTTATGCTCAAAAATGTCAGCCTTGGTATAGGTGTTATGCTCCTTATCCTCATTTTCAAGTGCGGAAAGCAGCTGGTAATCATCATCACCCTTGAAAGCTTCCTTGTTCTTCTTGTCGGAAACAAAGCCGTATTTTGCAACAAAGGCATCATATACCTTGTTGAGTTTTGCTCTGCTCTCGGTTATAGCTTCATTAAGTGAGCGGTCGAAATTGTTCATCTGCAAGTCAAGCAGCTCTCTGACCGTATCACGAAGCTCAACCATAGCCACTGCTCGGGCAATTTTATCCTTGCCCTTACCCTTGACAGGGACTTTCTCCATAGTGTCCCCTGCTTCTCTATAATAGAGTTCTCCGTTTACAGCCTGAAAGCTGAACTTGCGGGATTCTGCAGGCGCAGGGATAACATCGGCATTGATGTCGGAAGTTTTCTGAACTTCCGCTGCCTTGTATTCACCCATAATATTCTGAGCCGCTTCGGAAAGCAGACTTTTCAGCATTGAAGGATCATCAAGCTTTACTGTGACCTCATTACCGAATCTACCCGATACTTCCTTGAAATCGCCGATAACCATTTCGGGGTGTTCTGCAAAATAGTTATTCACATCAAAGCCGTCGGCAGATACACCAAGCTTTACCCAGCCCTCCTTGTCGGGGTCAATTTCGATAGGTCTTTCACGCTTCTGCAAGAACAGTATATCCGATACGACTTCTGTTCCTGCATTCGCCTTGAAAGCAGTATCGGGTAATCGAATAGCACCAAGCAGTTCCGCTCTCTGTGCAATATATTTGCGGATATCGTCATTTTCCTTATCCATAGTTCCCTTTGAGGTAATAACTGCGACCACTCCGCCGGAGTGAACCTTGTCCAGAGATTTTGCTATGAAATAATCATGGATAAGGAAATTATTTTTGTTGTAATCCTTGTCATTCACCTTATAATTGCCGAATGGAACGTTGCCGATAACAACATCAAAGCTGTTGTTTGCAAATGTGGTTTTCTCAAAACCCTTTATCTGAATATCCGCATCGGGATAAAGCTGTTTTGCAATTCTGCCTGTCAGGTCATCAAGCTCAACTCCATGAAGCTCGCTGCCACGCATATTCTCTGGCATTACACCAAAGAAATTTCCTATACCCATAGCAGGCTCAAGCACCTTGCCCTTTTCAAAGCCGAGGTTTGCAAGTCCTTCATATATAGCATTGATAACAACTGGAGAAGTATAATGCGCATTGAGAGTTGAACGTCTGGCATCGGAATATTCCGCATCGTCAAGCACGGTTTTAAGCTTTTCATACTCATTTTTCCAATCGGAATTGTTCGGGTCAAATGCCTGCGGAATAGCTCCCCAGCCTGTGTAGCCGGAAAGTATCTTCTGCTCTTCGGGAGTGGCTGTTCTGCCCTCTGCTTCTATCTTTTTTAGGGTTTCAACGGCAGCAACATTGGCATTGAATCTTGCCTTTGGACCGTTTACGCCCAGATTTTCATCTGTAATAACAAAGTTTCTGTTCTGAGTATCCAGTGGAGACTTAACCTCATCAGCCTGAACACTCTCCTGAGTATCCACTGGATACTTGCCCTCAGTCCCCACTGGGGACTGAAACTTTTCCTTGCGTTCAGCTGCTTCTACAAGGGAATATCCACGTTCCGTAAATTCAGAAAGTGTAATACTTTCCATAGTGTGGAATAAGCTTGATGTTTCTTCAAGGGTTATCATATTATCGGAAATATCAGCAATACGATAAAGCTCGTCACCTTTTTCTAGAATATCTCCGATAGCAGGGTCATAGCTGTAATTTGTTCTGTCAAGTTCATTGATTGGAATTTCGAGAAAATCCATTGTTTCCTCGATAAACAGAGATTCCTTCATAACAAAGTCAAAATAGTTATTGTCAAGCTTACGAATATTTCCGTCATGGTCGGTAAGTTCAATATGATATTCAGCACTTGAAACACCACTGCGCATATTTTTCAGATGAGCTTCGATATTTGCAAGCATATCCCCTGCGGAAACGCTGTTTTCTTCCTCCCACACATCAACGTGAATGCTGTTGGTTTTGTTGTATGCGTACTTGGTAAAGGAACCGTCCTCATCGGGAGTGTAGCTTTCGGTTATTTCCTCAAAAGCAGGGTTTTCATCATCACTGAGGTCTTTATCGTTCCACTCTGTTCTGCGGACAAGGCGGATATTTTCATAATCATTTACATTGATTTTCTCCTTTTCCTTGCCGAGAAATCTGTCCGAAACATCGACAAATCCGTATGAATCAACATAATGTGCTTCGTTGTTCATTACAATAATGTCGCTGACAGAGAGAGAATGTCCCTTGAAATCCTCGGGACGGTCAAGATTGAATTTTGTGTATATAGCTTCCAGCTTATTGGTGTCCTCAAAATCATCAAGGCTGCCCGAATATACAAGGTCATAGTTTTCGGGCTTTGCAGGCTCACCGTGTTTTTCGGCAAGGGTATATCCCTCAAAACGTATAGCATGATTTTCTGGATTGTTTTTTAACTGATATATTTTGTACTCATTATCCTGCGGAGGATTTTCAATGCCGTATTTCTGCAGGATCTCATGAGCATGAACAAGGCTTGTGAAATCGGTATGTTCATTCGCATTGTCGATAGTCAGCTTTGCCCTGTGAATACGGTTATCAATATCCTTTTGGGTGATATACTCACCCTTTTCGATGAGTTCAGATATGACCTTTGCGACATCATTCCATGTAAAATTTTCCTTGCCTGTGGTGAGAGTTATCTCGATACCCTTGGAATCATGGTCTGCAAATTTTACAGGACCGTCGCCGCTGTGACCGCCTATGCCATATTCTTTTTTAAGGAAATCGACAAAATCTTTCTTTGATGGGTTTGCCTGATAGAAGTCGGCTACTCTGAACTTTCCGTCCACAAAACCTGTACCACGCATGACCTCGTTATGTATAAGGTTTTCACGGGAAACATTGTTCTCGTTTGCAATGAGATACATAAGCTCCTTTGCGTGTCCCCAAAGAAATTCCGATGTTCTGCCCGATGCCGTGTCCGTTACGGAAAGTCTGTCATCGTGCGGCTCAAATTCAAGAGCATAAGTATAGCCCATAAGGGAAATATCCGTATTTTTCAGGAAATTGAATATCTCCTTTGTATCTCCGATAGAAATATCCTCTGTGGGTTTCAGTCCCGCTGACTTGATTATCTCACGGAAAACAGCCAAAGGATTGTTATTGAAAAAGCTGTTCAGCGTATTGCTTTTTCGTGTAATTTCTTCACGCTGTTCGGGAGTAGGCTCAGAAATGCTGCCGACAATAGCATCAAGGATCTTTTCATCACGCCCGGCAATATACTCGCCGATATTTTCCTCAAAATACTGCTCCGCTTCACCTCTGCTTATAAAACCGCTGAAATCATCATTTATGGGAGAAAAATTGCCCTGTGTGTCCTTTTCCTCAATGTCAAATTTGCCGTCGGAATTCTGGGATATCCAAAACATTTCATCGTTGTATTTTGTGGCATAGCTTGTGGGATTCCCATTATCATCGGCAGCTTCGGGAATGGGTATCCATTCAAATTCCGATTCATGCTCTATGCTTTCTTCCTGTTCGGTTTCTTCCTCATCAAGAAGCTCCTGCGGGGTTTCCACGGAATAGCTTTCCGATTCAAGACAGAGTGCATCGCTGTGTGCCATAACTTCCTGCAAATGCTCGGAAATATATGCACATTCCTTATCATCTGCACTTACAGATTCACTGTCCCCGCCTATCTGATAAAATTCGACATTTACATCAGCAAACTGCTTGCCTGTGTGCTCGATGTACTCCTGATACTCGTCAAGAGCCGTAATATCGTACTTGCCAACATACTCCCCCGTTACAAAAGGTTCTTCATCATCAATGGTGATAACAGAGAATGTCAGAGTGTTGTTTTCAAGGTCGAGTGTTTCTGCAATATCATCAATACCCTTTATATCCTTAAAAGAAACTATACCCGAATCATAAACGTGCATGGTCTGCTCGTCAATATTTACATCAATTGCCGCAATGCCTTCGGTCTGCGAATACTGTGCAAACTCAACTTCGGTTATCTGAGTTCCGCCAAGAGAACATAAATCCATAAAAAGCTTGTCAGAATTGGCAATAGCATTTCTGACCGCTTCATCGGTAATATCGTTTGCAATGTAATATCTGTCAGTATCATACTGAGATACCGCAAGAACAGCCTTTACGGGTGCATTTTTCTCTTTTTTTTCAAGAATACGATCAAGCTCGGTAGTGCCGACATGAAGCATATCCTCAAAATTCAGCACGGATAAATGGTCACGGTTCATCTGCTCCAGAGAATCATAATGATCCGTTTTTGCAAGTTCATCGTCAATAAAGTATGATACGGAATAGTTTTCAAGGTCTGCTTCCATCTGCAGGCTGTGATTGCCCTGCTCTTCCGAACCGATTTCGGTATATCCGATAGAAATATGCTTCATATCCGAAAAATCTGCTATACTTGCAAACTCGGAGTCAAGATAATCCTCGATATACTTCTTAGCCATATCAAGCTCGGATACAACAGTTTTTTCACCATTGCCAAGATACTGTCCGTTCCTGTGCAGCTCATATTTATCCACGTTTGATGTTACGGCATACTCGGTGCTGCCCATACGCTCGGTTTTGGAAATACCCACATCATTTGGGTAAATACCATTCATGGAAACAACTTCAACATCTGCGCCCTTGTATCTGTATCTATCGCCGACTGTAATATCTTCGGCAGTTCTCTCGGGTGCAGGCTGCTCCTTTTCAATGATCTTTGCTTCATATTCACGAACAGTATTTGCAAACAGATTAAGCAATCCCGGGTGAGTGGTAAGGTAATTAGCGTTAATCCCCATACGCATATTATCGGAGAGCTTTCCTATAATTTCATTTCCCCAGTTATAGTTTTCCTTTGAAATGCGTCCGTCAAAATCTTTCTTATAAAGATTTGCAGCAACAACCACTTGGATTCTTTCAACGGAATATCTTTCTAGAAGCTCTGTCAAAGCTCCGTTGCTGTCAAGAGTGTTATTATTGTAGTGCTTGCTCAGAAACGCATCTATATCATTAGCACACGCAAGGTTTTCCTTTCGGAACAATGCTATGTTTTCTCTGTCAATGGCTTCATTTATCTTGTCAGCGGTCAGTTTCAGCAGCTCTGCCACATCGGAATAACTGTTAAGATATTCATCACTTGACCAGTCATCATACAGATCATTAAGGGTATTGGGCGATGAAAGCAAGGCATTTATCTGCTTTTCGGTCAATTCAAGATTTTCTTCGGTTATGTATGTCTGGATATTATCCTTTGTGCTTATCTCATAAGCCGATTCAATAAGAACAGCCGGAGTTTCCTTTTTCATGTCATCAAGGAACATTTTCCACTCTGCTTCAACCTTGTTTGCAAGCTTTTCTTCGGGAGTGATGTTATCATATTTTTCGTGATAATCGGCAAATCCATTCCATGCTTCATCAATAAGAATATTTCTGTCCCTGTCGATTATGATACCGAAGGTTTCATCGCCGTATTCCTCATTTTCAAGCAGGAATATCTCCTTGCCGTCAACGGTTTCGGTATCGACAACATACCATGTACCCTCATAACCATCGATTATGAGTTCATCGCTGTCTGCGGTAATTTCGCCTTCAAGGGACTTCTTCGCCTTCTGTACAGCGGGAGTATGTTCCTCCAGATATGCCTGAATAGTCAGTTCCTGATATCTTCTTACAACACCCTCATTGGGATTTATGTAAGCATTAGCATAATCCTCAAAATATCCCGAATGGGTGTCAATAACATTCTGCTTGCAGTTCTGATAGATATATTCAAGGAAATTATCAGAATTGTATGCCGCAAGAACATCATCTTCTGTGATAGTGATGTCAATAAATTCGCCATCGCCGCCATCACCCTCTTCATTGAAATATACCCATGAAAATGCTTTACTGTCGGGATTGTAAAGAATATCGTTGGGATAAAGATTATCCACATGAGGAAATCTTGTCTGAATAATGATATTTTTTTCGTGCATCTCCCTGTCCGCTGCACGCTCTTCATCGTTGTTTTCCCACTCCATAAGCTGTCCGGTGGTGTTGGTATAGCCTATGTCATGTCCGTCCGCATAAGCAATCGCATCATCGATGTTTCCGAATGTGGGACACTTGCCCTCATCATCAAGATATACGGCAACCTCTTCCCCTGTTTCGGGGTCATATTCGGAAATGTAATAGTCCATATTAGGCTCATCGGAAACGATACGGAAGAATGTGTTTTCTTCAATACGCATTTCCGTAGGGTGGAAAAATTCATTGTCGGGGTCAAGGAACATATTCCGAGCTTCTTTCAGACTTTCAAAGCCTGCGGTTTCACCCGTCTGCATATTGCGGATATTTACAAAACCGTTTGTATCGGCAATACGCTCATAGCCCTTTTCACGCAGCTCATTCACAAGATCCATATTCTGAATGTTATCAATTATCCTGCGGACAAAGGCTGCGTTGGTATCACCAACAACGGTCAGAGTTGCATTACTGCCGTTGACCCTGCCGCTGAATTTCATCTTTCCGTCACCCGAAAGAATGTTTGCAACCTGTAATGCTGTTTCCGCATCGGTGTTTATGTATCTTCTGTCAGCAGGCGGGAGATCTTTGTATGCTGTGTTTCCGATAATTCTCATATTATCGTTCTGCTGAGGGAGTGACTTCATAATATCAAGTACCTTTTCCCTGTCGGCATTGCTTACGGTAATTGTGTTTTTGTAACCGACGGTTGCGGAAAACATAATATGCTCCGCTTCCAGTCTGTCCATTACCGCCTTAATGTTCTGCGCCGTAAGATTTATGAAGGAACGCTCATTGGGGGCAAGCTTTTTGTAGTAATCCTTATTGATGTATTCGGGCATATATGCTCATTCCTTTCCGTTATTTGTACATTGCCTTTATGTCGGCAGCGGTCGCTTTCTTTGGAAATACACCTAAGATATCCATAATATCGTCATAGGTAAGATTTCTTTCCGCACAGAATCTGTCCATACGGCTGACCTCATCTGCGTGAATTTCTTTATTGACCTTTGCCATCTGCACTTCAATGATCTTGGTACGGTTTGCAGCTGACTTCTCATTTTCTATGGACTTTGCGTGCTTTTCTTTAAGCAGTTCACGCTTCTCAAAAAGCCTTTCCATACGATTTGTGGGAGTGGATTCCTTTTTGGTTTCCCCCTTTTCCTCTGTGTCGGGAGTATCGTGCTCCAGTGGAGCACGAACCTCGCCGATTGCCTCGTTTTCTCTGTAAAAATCATTCATAACACGTTACCTCTCATATCTCTTCAAAACCGTCAAGAGCATCATTTCTGCGGTACTTGTCACCCGTGAAATAGAACTCCCTGACAAGAACATCGGTAGTGTTTCTCCTGATACCCTTTCTGTCAACATAATCACCCGTGGTAAGACTGCCGCTGACTGCAATCATATTGCCCTTAGAAAGATGATTACAGATTCTCTCCGCAGTCTTTCCCCATGCTGTGCAGCGGATAAAGTCCGTGAACTTGTTTCCGCCTGCATATCTGTCAACTGCAACCTTGAAATTTACCACAATGCCTGCTGAGCTTCTTACGGGTCTGAGTGTAAGGTCGGTAGCAATTCTGCCCATGATATTTACGTTATTCATATTCGTACCTCCTGCGTTATCTCGCATTGTTATCTTTGTTTTTATTATTTTCCTGAGTTTTTTCGGAATGCTTCTCGGCATATTTGACCTGAACCTTTTCCGCCCATTTGCCGATATTCTCTACCGCATCAATAAATGCCTTGTCCTTGACAGCATCAAGGGTGATCGTTGCCTTGCCCTCAGAAAATTTCGCCGAAACGGTCACTCCCTCTTTCTGTGCTTTCTGAGTGATGTTAAAGCCTGTTTTGGAATCGGTGTTTATGTATGCTTTGTTTTCGATGTTTTTGTACTCGTTCTTATTGAAGAACTTCACGGTCTTTTCGGGAGCTTTTTCAGCATCGGGAAACTTTTCGGAAATTTTGTCGGCTATCTTGTTTGCGGTATCGGCTATGGTAGGATTCTGCTCTGCCACACCCTTTAAGGCTTCAATAACCGTATTATGATTTTGGTCAGGCTTTTCATTTACAAGGCAGCTCACAGCAAATTCTTTCATTTCATTCACAAGCGACCTGTCACCGCCGCACATGACCTCAGCCGCTTTAAGCGCAAGGTATTTGAGGTTGGTAAGCTCATTATTGTTTACGACCCTGTTTCTACCGCTTTCCTTTGCATCATAAACAGCCTTGTCTGCGTGCTTGAACTCCTTATCGAATACCTTTCTTGCATTTTCGGGTGTTACCGCACCCTTGGGGTCCATAGTGTGAACACCCATAGAAACCGTAACCTTTACATCGAGGGGCTTGCCCTCATGCTGAATGTTATGGACAGTATTTTCGATAGTGGAGCGAAGTCTCTCGGCTATATCCATAGCAACCTCGGGTTCGGAATTTATAATACAAACCATTTCCTCGCCGCCCATACGGAAAGCGCAGTCCGCACCTGCCCTTGTACCTTCCTGCAGAACATCGGCAACACCTTTGAGGATAATATCTCCCGCATCGTGACCATATGTATCGTTGACCTGCTTGAAATGGTCAATATCGCACATAATGATGTTTACGGTCTGACCGTCATTAAGATTTCCGCACATGGTATTGGAAAGATACTCGTTAAGTCCCTGCCTGTTTTTCAGATGAGTAAGCTCATCTGTAATTCTTCCCTGATGCTCAAATTCTTTCTTGAGGGCAAGCTCCACGGTATTTACGATCTGACAGCCCTGACGGAAATTGTTGTAGTCGGCGGGAGTAAAGCCCTCCGCTTTTTCCGCAACGATAACGCCCACGGATTTTCCGCCCGACGATACCAGAGGAATAACAGCTTCCTTTCCGTCGCTCAAAGTATCCTTGTTTTCAAAGGCATTTTTCAGTTCTCCCGCATTCTGTTCCGACTGCCAGTTGCGGTAATCTCCATGCGAAAAAAACTTGTCGTTTGTATTATCATAGCAGTAGAAAGTAGCCTTGTCGCAGTTTGTGAGCTGCTTTGTGACCGATTCGATCTCGTTCATGGTATTTTCAAGGGACTGACTTTCTGTGATAGCGGATACAAACTTGTTTATGGTATCCACCTGATTTTCAAGCTCACCGAATTTGCTTTCAAGCTCGGCATTTTTCGCTTCAAGGGCAGCCACTCTCGCAAGCAGTGCCTGTAATTCCTGTTCGCTCATTTATGTACCTCCGTTCAGACAATGTAATTTGCGTATTCAAAGCCGTATTCTTCTTCATGATCCCCTTCGATAAGTGCCTCGGCAATGGTATCAAGGGTGTCCTGAAGCTTTTCAAGATAAACGCAGAATTTATTGAAAGCGGCTTTGCTTTCAAAGGTGTATATAGCATCTGTGCCGTATTCCGACTTTTCCTCATTGGTCGTGGGATAAACGCATGACATACCGACAAAAACCGCATCGAAGAACTCCTTTGTACGCTGTTCTCCGTCAACGCCGTAAATGCGGATATGCACTTTCCGCTGTTCTTCAAGAATGAAAATTTTCATGATGATACACTTCCCTTTCTGTTTGCCTTTAAGTCGGCTTTTTTCTGTTTTATTTCCGCTTTTGCCTTAACTTCGGAACTGGCATTGCTTTTAAGCTCACAAAGCTTCTGCATAAACTTGTTTTTGCTAAGCTGTTCTTCTCGGAGCTGTACCTGTTCTTCAATCAGCCGCTTGGCATATTCCCTGTCCCGGGGCTTTATCTTTTCCCACTCGGATTCGGGAGATACTGCAATTTCCGACTTTCCTCCGATAAGCTCTTTTCTAATCTTTTTATCCCTCGACCACTCCGATATGGTTGTCCAGATATCGTCAAAATCAAAGGGTATCTTGCGGAAGGTTTCATTATCCAGACGGTCATATTCCTTGTCCGTTTTCATAATGAAAAAATATATTTTGTCACCGTGAGTGACCTCCAAAACCGTATCGGGAATAATTGCACGCTTACGCAGACATCTTCCCAAAGCTATATTGATAAGCTTGTTTTCATCATATTCCGTGTTTTTACCGACAACATCTGTAAGGTCAACCTCAAAGGTTTCCAGAGCCTTGTTATCGGGAACATTGTAGTCAAACCAACAAGGAAAATTTGTGCATATCTTTCGCCTGCGGGGATATACTCTGATAGTTAATGTCATCTTGCATTTGTGGACATATTCCTCATACGCTTCGATGAGCTTATCATTGAACGATATTTTCTCCGATTTCACATACTGCAAAAATTCCTTGTAGTACGGCTTCTTATACACCGCTGTCAGATATGCGACATCCTTAATGTCAAGTAAAACGCACTGTTCGAGAGATGCTGCTTCCACCTCATTTTTTGTGAGCTTATCCAGCGAATACTTTCTGTCCTCTACCTTTGCCACTGCAAATTCCGCATCATTTTCCAAAAGCATTTCAAGGAATCCCTTGTCCTTCAGATACACGAATCCATTCTTGATAAATGTGTACTGACTGTCATACAGGGCGAACGCAGACTGAACATCTATCTTCTGCATAACATCGAATTTCTTTGAGTATATGGCACAAAGAAGAACATTGCGGATAACGTTTCCGTCATACCTGTCCTCGCTGTTGTCATCGCCCTGCCAGATAAGTATTCTTTCGATTTCTGCAATCTCATCGGCATAATTATCACAGTCACCCATAATATCTGCAAAGGTATCATCATCAATGTAACCGCCGCCGTAAATTATGAGGAGTGATGCAAGTGTGGGAGAAAACTCCTTTGCAGAGATCATATCCCTGATATCCTCCGGCAAGATACGAACATCAACATCTTTTGGCATATCCACGCCGAAAATGTGGGAGATGAACATATCCCTCCAAAGCTTTTCTTTCATCTTTGCGGAACCGCAGTACGCAAAAAGATTTACTTCATCAGCCATCAGTCCTTCTCCTCCTTGAAATTGACATACTTTCCGCTAATGACCATAGAATACTTGGTTTTAAGCGGATTTCCACCAACCTGTTTCTTTATCTTGTAGAACGGCTTGCCATCAAGCACGTCTTTGACATTAGCAGCGGTAATGGATATTTTGTTGAACTTATCTTCCTTCCATATTGCAAAGCCGCATTTATTGGAGCAATAGAAATTCTTATCACTCTCATAAACATCACCGCCGCACTTCGGACATTTTCCGAGAGAGATTTTTTCTGTCTGAACTCTTTTCAGATTGACGTATTTTCCAGTGTCCTCAAGGGTGTAATCTGAAGAATATATCTTTCCGTCCTTTGACTTTGCTCTGAGTTTCACTGGCTTTCCCGAAAGCAGATTTTTCAAATGGTCCGCCGTTATGGTATCTTCAATAAACTTGTCCTTTTTCCATACAGCAAAACCGCAGCCGTCCTTGCCAGATTCACAGAAGAAATTCTTTTCACCCTCAATGATATTTTTGCCGCATCGGGGACAAGCTCCCATAGGCTCACGCTGATTGGGATTGCGATAATTAAGCGGCTCTCTGTGACGTGACGGACTTTTCTCATAATTTACAACCGATGTTACAAACGCCTTTATTTCATCAAGGAACTTTTCACGGTCAAAGCCTTTTTCCTTGATATAGTTGAAAGTCTGCTCCCACTCTGCCGTTCTTTCGAGGGATTTCAGGCTTTCTGGGAGAGAATCAATAAAATCTCTGCCAAGGAGTGTTGATGCGATATTCTTGCCGTTTCTTTCGGCATAGCCTACCTCAATGAGCTGCTCGATAACGTCTGCTCTTGTGGCTTCCGTTCCGATACCTTTGCCTTTGACAGCGGCTTTCAGTCCCTCATCGCCAATGCGGTTGTCGATGTTGTTCATAACGGAAAGCAGGCTTGCATCTGTGTAATGCTTCGGCGGCTGTGTTTCGCATTCCTTGATATGAATATCTTTTGCAGCGAATGTACTGCCCTGTGAATATTCTGCCAATGATGAAACCTCATTGTCGGCATCGGTATCATAAGCTTTCCAGCCAAGCTCCAAAGGCTTCACAGTTTTCAGCTTGTATGTAACATCATTGCACCAAAACTCATAGTTTGTTTCTTCGTATGTGTACGGCTTGTCCAACACGCAAAGCAGACGATTGACTATGAGGTTATACACATTCCTTTCACGCTCTGTAAGGCGGTCGGGATTTTCGAGAGTATCTTCGGGGATAATTGCATGGTGGTCATGTCCCTCCATAGCCTTATCATTTACAACACGGCTGTCAAAATTGAGAGCCTGTCCAAGCAGCTTTCGGCAGCGTTCCGAATACTTTTCATTTGCCACCATATCGCTTACTGTCTTGATGATTCTGCTTTTCATGTCCTCGGAAATGTACTTGCAGTCGGTTCGGGGATATGTGGTAAATTTCTTTTCGTAAAGGCTCTGTGCCGCTTCAAGAACTTCCTTTGCGGTATATCCGTAAACCTTGTTTGCTTCCTGCTGTAAGGTTGTCAAGCTATGAAGCAATGGTCTGTTTTTGCTCTTGTTTTCCGTGATCGCAGAGCGAACATTTACGTCTGTACCCTTGCTTCTGGCAAGCACATTTTCTGCTTCTTCCCTTGATGAATATACTTTTTCCGAAATAGCTCCGTTATCCATTTCAAGACGATATGAAGTTGACTTTGAAAACTTTTCTATCTCCTTATCCCTCCGGACGATTATGGAAAGCACGGGAGTTTTCACTCTGCCTACTCTGTGAGGGTAATTATCCATGACCCCATAAAGACGGGAAAGATTCATTCCGATTATCCAATCCGACTGCTCTCTTGCAAGTGCAGCTTCATATTCACCGTCATAATTACTGTCGGGAGGAAGATCATCAAGGCATTTTCTTATTGCTTCATCTGTCATGGAATTGCACCAAAGTCTGTAAACAGGCTTCGTACATTTATTTGCATGATAGATATGACGGAAGATAAGCTCTCCCTCACGTCCTGCGTCTGTTGCACAGATTATGGATTCAACCTCGGGCAGATTTATGAGCTTCGCAATAATTCTGCGGAGTCCGTTTGTACTGTCACATTCGGGAAAAAGCTCAAATGTGGGGAACATAGGAAGCTCGTCCAGTCTGTATGCATTGCTGTATCCGTAATCCTCGGGCATTCCAAGGCTGTACAGATGTCCACGGGCGTTGACAACGTAATACCCATTGCCTTTATAGCAGAACTCCTTTCCGTCATATTCTTTTTCTGCTGCGCCCACTACTGCCGCTATTGTTTTGGCTGTGGACGGCTTTTCGCTTATGATAAGCTGCATTTTATCAGTCCTTTCTTGATTTTGGGGAAGATTTATGTTATACTTATGAAAATGAAACAATTCTACAAATCGGAATTTATTAAGGAGGATATGGATGAAACTGTTTTTATGTTCGCACTTTTCAAGTGTAGGAAGTTTGATAAAAGAAGAAATTGATAACAAGAAAGTCGCATTTATTCCCACAGCTTCGCTGCGTGAAGGCTATACCGGTTATGTCGGCTCGGCTCGAAAGCTATTCAATAAACTGGGAGCAACCGTAACGGAAATTGATATTTCAACGGAGGCTTATTTAACGATACAGTCCGTTTTTGAAGATGCGGATGTGATATATTTTACTGGTGGAAATTCTTTCTTCCTTATGGACCAGCTCCGTAAAACGGGAACGGATGAGCTATTGAAGAAAGAATTGGCAAAGGGAAAACTGATGATCGGTGAATCGGCGGGTGCGATTATATGCGCTCCAACTATCCAATATATTGAACAAATGGATGAAAAGCCGGAGGACTACTCACAAGAAGATGATGCAGGGCTTGATTTGATTGATTTCTATGTTCTTCCGCATTATCTTACAGCACCATTTAAGAAAGTTACTGAGAAAATAATGACTGAATTTTCGGATTTGAATCTATGCCCAATTAACAACCGTCAGGGAATTGTAATTGATG
>OIEM01000595.1_pt1 | contig 17654 bp, 16 predicted proteins | sample 1581761 | NCBI WGS metagenome assembly OIEM01 (sample SAMN01760978, study PRJEB22395) | human gut metagenome | reverse complement strand
CCCTTCCAGTTATTATTTTCATCTAGGGTTAATGTTTTTCCTGCATCTCCGCCATCTGCTAACAATTTTATTGTTACGCTATCTGGTCTTTTTCCGTCTTGGTCTTCTGCATCATCCCATTTTTTCTCAACTGGAATATTTATCTTAGCTGGTTCATGTGAGTTTATAATCACAAATCCTTCTACTATCTCACCAGCAATCTCTGGTGTATAACCTTCAACATCATCCTCTTTTACACTATAATTAATTTCTTGTTCATCTGAAAATTTTGGAAGATTTTCAAATACGTGTGACCAATTTCCATTTTCATCTTTAGATATCTCAACTGTATCTACAACAACATCATTTGCTAATAAATTTACAGTTATTTTATCTGGTCTTATTCCATCTTGATTGTCTGCATCATTCCATTCTTTTGTTACTAATATATCTATTGCAACTGGATCTTCTGTTTCATTTGTTTCTTCTCCTCCAACTGTTGCAACATTTCTAACTTTATTTTCTTTTAATAAATCTAAATCATTTACTATTACTATAAATGTCTTTGAAATTGACTCTCCTGCAGGAACTTTAACATCTTCCCAAGTTACAATATCATTATTTTCTGAAATCTTCGCACCATCTGCAGAATCATGTTTTAGTATAGTTCCAATTGGAACAACATCACTTATTGTTGTATTTCCATCTATCTCGCCTGTATTAGTTACTGTAATTGTATATTTTATTTCATCTCCAAGCTTAGCAATTTCTACTTTTTGTCCATCTCTTATTATTTCACTTGCTTTTTGACTTGTTATAATTGCTGTATCTTCTTCATTGCTTTCTTCACCATTAGCTACAGCTACATTTCTTATTGTTCCTGTTGTTGGAACTTCTGCAATTTCTCCATTTTCAGTTTCAACTAACATCTTTTCATTTACTGTAACAGTAAATTTAACAGAAACTTGTTCTCCAGCTTTTACATCAACTGTCCATTTTACTCCTAGAATTTTTTCGCCATTTTCTTCTTTTATTACTTTCCCATCATTTTCTATTGAACTAAATGTTGTGTTTTCTGGAATTTTATCTGTCACTTCTATTTTTTCAACATCTTTATTTCCAGTATTTTTTACTGTTATTGTGTATGTGATTTTTTGTCCAGCATAAACCACATTTTTACCAGCTTCTGTTGTAGCTGCTTTTTCTACCACAATTTCTGGTAAAGTTGGTACTAATTTTGTTGCCGTTGAAGCAACTGCAACACTTGTTGGTGTCCACCAATCCCAATAATCTCTAGAAACAACTCTTTCTTTTTCTTCAACTCTTGTTACTGTTGTTTCTCCTACTTGATTTGTATCTCTATTTGTTGTTACTCCTGCTGTACTGTTATTAGTTCTATTTGTTGTATTATTTTCAGAATTATCACTAGTATCATTAGTCGTATTATTGTTATTCGTTGTTTCATTATTATTGTCGGCTACAGTACCATTATTAGTATTATCACTTGGTGCTTCTGAATTATTATTTTCTGTATTGTTATTCTCTGTGTTATTATTCTCTGTATTTGTATTGTCCACATTATTAGTATTTGTATTTTGATTGTTATCTTCAGTTCTATTTCCAACTGAAACCTGATTTCCATCCGAAATTTGATTTCCACCAGCAGCTTCTGTATCACCTTTATTTGCCAAAAATATTCCAACTGACAAACTAGCAACAAACAAAAGTATTATCGCAATTATTATAGCAATAATTGTCTTTTTGCTTAAGGTATTCGAATTATCTGCCATTTTTTACTCCCCCTAAAAAATTATATTTCTTGTGCTTTTAATATAAGTCTACTTTTATTCCCATTTGTACATGTTATCAATGTCACTTCTCTTATTAGTTCATCTTTTGGTAATAATATACTTACATCATTTGGGTCTGTTACAAAGATATCATAGATTGAGTATTGTATAGTTTGACCTTTTAAATCTGTCAATTCTACAATATCTCCTATCTCTAGTTTTTTTGTTTTTCCAAACATTGTTCCATCTTTGTTGTTATGCCCTGCTATTGATAAATTTCCATAATCATTTACATTTTCGCCCCAATATTTTATTATGGATAACTTCATTGGTTTCTTTGCACTTTCTGGGTCAATGTCCCCAATTTCTATAATAGGATACTCTATATTTATTTTTGGAATTTTTATGATCCCTAATACTTTATACCCTTTATAATATAACTGATTTTGGCTTTCAGATTTTTCTTCATTTTGAGAAAAATCTATGTTACTAAAAGCTTCAACTACTTCTTGGCTTTCTTTTTCATTTATTTGATTACTACCATATTTATAAATTATCATGCCAATCACAACTATCGCTACTATTAATAACATATAAAAAATTGTTTTGTATATTTTTAATTTTATATTATTCTGTTTCATCTTTTTTATTTAATTTCTTCATTCTAATAAATACTGCTACTAACGCAATTAGTACTACTGCTAATACAATAATTAATACAATACTATCATATGTTATTGGTAGCTTTGTCGTTTCTTGAGTTACAATTTGTTCCTTTTTTACATTTGGTTCATAATCATAATATTCTTGTAAAAATTGAGCATCTGTAGTTGTTGCTCCATCTTTGTCTACTTTTTTTAATAATACTATGTATTTATCTCCAACTCCATTGCTTTGTTCTGTTGACTCTGGTTGTTTTACTGTTAAATCAGTAACCTCTTGCCAATCTGCTTTATTAATCAATTTGCTATATTGATTATAAAATCTCTCTGCAAGTTGTACTTTTTCATACATATTTGCTTTATCATAATCTTTATTCATTTCTTCTGCTAAATCCATTAATTTTGCATATTCTACTGAATCTAGTGTTTTTACTCTTTGGTAGTAATATTTTGAATTTTTATTGTCTGTAATCTTTAAGTAACCAGCTTTTGCTGTTTCTTTTACGCCATCTATATCTTCTTCTCTAACTGGTTTTGTTGAATCTGTAATGTCTTTTGATGTTGCTACTTCTACTTGTATTCTTTTTGTTGTTTTTTCTACTAAATCTAAATTTTCCTTGGTAAAAGAGCTTTCTAAATCTAATTGAAGTCCGTCTAGAATTAATTTTTCGTTTTCATCTTTTGCCCACATATAAATTGTTCCTGATTTTAATTTTTCATAAGTTTTAGCATTTAAATTTAATAATGCTGTTTGATTTCCTAACCCATCTGGGATTGAATTAATGTAAGATAAATCCATTTGTTGTAGATTTTCTTTTTCTATGCTTGTAAAAGCATACTTAAATTTTTTATCTGTGTAGTCTTTGATATAAATGATATATTCATTTTCTTGTGAATTCACTACAGAGATATTTTCATTTGTTGCTAGAACCACCATTGGTGTTACCGCTATAAATAGTATAATAGCAAGGGCACTCAATAGTTTGATGCTTATTTTTTTCATCATATGATCCTCCCCTTTTAAAATATATTATTTTTACGGTAACATTATATTATAAAGTTGCGATTTTGTAAATAGTTTTTTCCAAAGTTTTCCTTATTTTTATGTTAATTAATGTAAAAAAAGCTCTTAATATAGCTTTTATTTCTATATTAAGAGCTTCTTATTATTTTTCAATCCATTTTACTAAATCCATATTTGCACTGTCCAATAGCATTTCATTTTGAGGCATAACCCTAAATGAATATCCATAATTTCCTCCTGATGATAAATCAATTTTTGCTGTATAATAATATTTTTTATTTTCTTCTTCTTTTCCATCTATCTTCATTGGAATTATTTTTACATCTTGTACAGTTCCGTCTTCTAAGAATTTTCCGTAATATACTTCAACTCTTACAGAACCTGGATCTATATTTGGAAGTACTACTGAACATTTTACATCTATTGATGTTCCTGCATCAACTGTAATATTATCTGCATTATTTTCAAGTTGTTCTATTTGAACATCTTTCCAATTTGTTGTAATATCTTTCTTCCATACACTATATTCTGTAACTGATTCTAAATTTGTATAATATTTCTTTGTTAAATTACATAATGGAATATATAATTGATTTGTATAATCAACTAACATTCTTGCTGTACTATATTTTCCGCCTGTTGACATGATTGAGTTCTTCATGTATTGCATCCATTTTTTAGATATTCCATTTTCATCTTTTGCATAATACAAACTCAACACAGAATGTTTCCGACTCTGTATCAGAAACCACACAGCCTGCAACCAAATCGGGTGAAGCTTCACAAGAGCCGACAGAACAGGGATACACAGCCGAAACATCTTCAAATGACAGTGAAATTGTTGTTCCGACAATCAGCGGAGAGAAGCAAAAGCCAAAATTCAGTGCAACTCTTATTCCGTACTATGCAAAAGATGAAAATTCTTCTGAAGAATATTCTTTGAGAGATCTTTTCGGCTCTGCTTATTCAGGCGGCGGATTTACTTTTAATGAGGACGGAACATTCATTGACGGAATCACAAGTGCCTCGGCAAATTCAGGTGCGTACATAGTTGAGGGCGACTCCGTTGTAATAACATATTCCAACGATAAAAATGTTATTGCTGCCGTAACCAAATGGAACGGTGATGTTCCTGCTGAAATTACCGTAAACTACGGCGGAATTATTGTATCCTTTAAGTAAAATATCGGTGATTAAATGAGTAAGAAATCTGTTAAAAAGCCTGACTATGCAAAATTTGAGGCTAACAGGGCTGTAAAAAAGAAGAATAAGAAAAAGAAAACAACAGCAATTATTTCATCGGTTATTGCTGCCTGCATATTTATTATTGCGGCAATCGTTGCCGTTAATGTGCTTTCACCGTCAGTAACCGCCGAGCTTACCTCGTCTGCATGGGTTCCCGAAGGTGCAAAGAATGCGAGCGGTGATGAGGTTGAAATGAGTGAGGTTTACAACACAAATTACAGCGCTTATCAGGGCTCTATGTCATTTTCCGATGACGGCACTTTTACTTTATGGCTTTCGCCGGGAAGTCCGGATGATGGAACTCACAGCGGAAAATATACCGTGTCAGCTTCGGACAAGGTCAATTTGTCATTTGATGACGGAACAAATACTTCCGCCGCACTCACACAAAAGAACGGTAAAGTTTCGGCTGTCGTGCTTAAATATAACGACTATGAAATCACATTTGTAAAACAGTGAATACTTAAAAAACAAAAGATATACGGTAAAATTTTCTGCCGTATATCTTTTTTATTTTTCTATATTCCGTCAAACAGACTTAGCTGTTCGGCTTTGCTTTCAAACTTATGCAAATACGAAAACACATTTTCAACTCCGAACATAATTCCGTGATTTCTGCAAACTTCTGAAATCCTGTTCATCAGAACATTATTGTTACTGCTCGTAAGCTGATATGAATTTCCGTATGTATAAATGTATCGTTCCTTCATATTCGGAAAGTGTTTGTCAAGCCGGCTGTAAAAATATTCTCTGTCACCGTCACGCAGAGTAAGACCTATGCCAAAGCATATTATTCCACGAACCTTTGCGTCAATGCAATACTTTAAAAGTCCGTCGATATTTTCTTTTGTATCATTTATAAACGGTAAAAACGGAGAAAACCACACAACACTCGGAATACCGTTTTCGTGAAATCCCTTGAGCGTTTCAAATCTTTCTTTAGTAACGGAAACATTCGGTTCAATTATTCTGCAAAGGCTTTCGTCTGCCGTTGTAAGCGTCATCTGTAACACAGCCTTGCTTTTATCGTTTATTTTCGTAAATAGGTCAATATCTCTCATAACAGATGCCGATTTTGTCTGTACGGTTACACCGAATCCGTAGCGGTCGATTATTTCAAGACATCTTCGTGTCAGTTTCAGTTCTTTTTCAAGGGGAATGTACGGATCGCTCATCGCACCCGTACCAATCATACATTTTCTGCGTTTCCTTTTTAAAGCATTTTCAAGTAATTCCGGGGCATTTTCTTTCACCTCAATATCTTCAAATCGGTGATTCATCTGATAGCATTTACTGCGTGCGTCACAATAAATGCATCCGTGTTGACATCCTCTGTAAATGTTCATGCCGTTTGCGGCAGATAAAATTCCTTTTGCTTTGACCTTATGCATATAATCCTCCGCTTATTGTTTGGCATCGACAAACCACCTGTTCTCCTCCAAAAACAGGTATCGTTCTTTGCCGAGGATATGGCAGGTGTAGCGTATTCCCGCACCGCCTGCTTTGAGAGACGCCGCATACCGCACATCGGAAATTTTGTCAATGCGGTATCTCCTTCCGTCATCCCACACAATATATTCGGGGATAAGATCTCCGTCACAATCAAATGTGGCAGTAACTTTAACATACTTTTTCATAGTTTGTTACCTCCCTTAAAATCAGAGAAACATCTTTAATTTTTCGCCTAAGATGCATCGTTATCATAAATATCCGACAGGATGAATTGTATGATCCTCCTTTGGGTTAAAATCCGAAAGCTCCTTGTCATCGAGCAAAACGGCAGGGCGAACAGCATAATTGCCGAATCGCTTTTTTAATCTGTCAAGTGTTTTGTCAAGCTGTTCGTTCTGAATAAGTCGCTTTTCATCACGCAAAAGGCTCATCTGGTGCGGCTGATCATCGTGAATAAAATCCGTAACGCTCACCCCGATACTTCTCAGCGGCTTTTCCATTTTATAGCTTTTTTTGAAAAGCTCAATAGCCGTATTTGTTATATCCTTTGTAAGATTTGTGTGGATTTCCGTTGTGTGCTGTCGGTTGAATGACATCAGCTCGTTGTCACGAATCGTAATACAAACCGTTTTTGCCATAAATCCCTGTTCACGCATTCTTCTGCAAACGCTGTCACACAAAACGAATATAACCTGTTTTACATCGTTAAAGGTTACCATATCTTTCGGAGTTGTGGTTGAGTTACCGATTGACTTTACCTCGCTGTTTTCGTTCATATGGGCAACAGGGGAAGAGTCATATCCGTTTGCAAAGCCGTAAATTAGGTCGCCCCATTTTCCGAGATATGACCGCAACAGCGTAACATCGGCGGTTGCGATATCTCCAATCGTATAAATGCCGATAGATTCAAGCTTTCTGCCCGTTGCTCTGCCAACATACAAAAGGTCTTTTGCAGGACAGTTCCACACAATATCTCTGTAATTTTCCCGTGTGATTTCCGTTATAGCGTCGGGCTTTTTATAGTCACTTCCGAATTTGGCAAAAATTTTATTAAAGCTGACTCCGATGCTTACGGTTATTCCGAGCTCCTGCTTTATACGGCGATTAATTTCGAGTGCAATCTCTTTGCCGTTCATATTCTTATTGTCGGTAACATCAAGCCATGCCTCGTCAAGTCCGAACGGCTCGATTTTGTCGGTGTATTCGCTGTAAATTCTCCTCGCCATTTTTGAAAATCGCTTGTACAAATCAAAGTGGGGAGGAACGGTTATGAGGTCGGGACATTTCTGCTTTGCCTGCCAGATTGCCTCACCTGTTTTTATATTATACTTCTTCGCAATCTCATTTTTAGCAAGAATAATTCCGTGCCGATTTTCCGCATCACCGCTCACGGCAACAGGTTTGTTTCTGATTTCGGGATGATGCAAACACTCAACGCTCGCATAAAATCCGTTACAGTCGCTGTGAAGAATAACCCTGTCTTTTTTATATTTGCTTTTGTCAACGGCACAATTAATATTCACAACGCATCACCTCGAACATTTGTTTTTATTCAATTATAGAACACTTGTTCTATAAAGTCAAGCGTAATTTTGTCGCTTGCGGCAAAAGAATTGGTGTACAATTTTGTTTGATTAAATAAAATTTTTAATGTTCTATAATTTCTTCTTGTAATTATTGACAAATATTGTTGAAAGTGATATTATGAAAATGAAATTAGATATCACTGTCTTAAATAATACAATAAATTTATAACGAATTTATTGTATGGTCGTGAGTTTATTTTTTGCTTTTTTGAAAGGAGAATTGTTATGAGTATTAAAAAAATAAGTGCTTTATTACTTGCTGTATTATTAATTGCAAGCACCGCCGTTTTTTCTGTTTCAGCGGTGTCACGCAGTTATTCGTATATTTATAATTATGCGTTAAAAGTAAAGATGGATATTTCATCTACCGGTGAAAAAAAGCCGTATGCATATTACTATTATGACCATAGTTATAAGTTGGCGGAAGAAATTTTATCTTTATCGGAAGAAACGGAGAGTATAGAATTACAAAATAAATATGATGAATTAAAGGATTTTTATGAGAATCCGTGGATAAGACCAAGTGGTGCCGGCTATACTTGCTATTATGCTGTTAATGAGAAAAACGATAATAACTGGTACTCTGACGAAATTTGGAATACATTTGTTGAAAAAAGAGAAAAGCTTTTTAATGCCCTTAGTGTTAACAATCCGAATTTTGAACTTAAAGAGTATGGCGAGGGAATTTTAGATAAAGATTATACTATTAAACAACAGAAATACATAAGTGAATGTTTCTATGAGTTATTGGAAGTTTTTAATACAATGACCTGTCAGAATATTGTTCTCGGTGATGTTAACGGTGACGGAGTTGTTAATGTATTAGATGTTACGCTTGTTCAAAAATATATAGTAGGTGTGGTTGATTTTAACTGTGCACAGAAGTTGAGAGCAAGAGTGAATTGGAATGCCTTTCCCATAACTGTCAAAGAGAGCACTACCATACAAAAATATATTGTCGGTTATACAGATGTATATTTCTATACCGGTGGAATCGTTGAAAATGAAAGCGATTTTGCAACATCTTTGGATAACTGGGAGATTTGTTCTCAGTGGTAATTAAAGTTATATCAAAAAAGACTTCGTACTCTGTTGCGAAGTCTTTTTCTGTTTTAACATAACATTACGATTGATTACAGCTGTGTAACTGTCATTTACAAAAACGAGATATTGTGGTAGAATTTACAATGTTGAATTATGTAAAACTGTCGGATATTACAGATGTTTGTCCGAAAGCTATTTTGTATCGGAGGTTTTATTGATGGAAGCTTACAAAAAGGAATTCATTGAATTTATGGTTGATTGTCAGGTTCTCAAATTTGGCGATTTTGTTACAAAGAGCGGAAGAAAAACTCCTTTCTTCGTAAACACAGGTTTCTACAGAACAGGCGCTCAGCTCCGCCGTCTCGGTCAGTATTATGCAGAGGCTGTCAACAACAAGTTTGGTCTTGATTTTGATGTTCTTTTCGGACCTGCATACAAGGGCATTCCGCTTTCTGTTGCCGCAACTATCGCAATCAGCGAAAAATACGGTAAGGATATCCGTTATTGCTCAAACAGAAAAGAAGTTAAGGATCACGGCGACAAGGGTATTCTTCTCGGCAGTCCTATCAATGACGGTGACAGGGTTGTTATCATCGAAGATGTTACAACAGCAGGCACTTCAATTGAAGAAACTCTCCCGATTATCAAGGCTCAGGGCGATGTAAACCCAATCGGTCTTGTTGTTTCCGTTGACCGTATGGAGCGTGGTAAGGGTACAAAGAGCGCACTTTCCGAGATTGAAGAAAAGTACGGCCTTAAAACAACTGCAATCGTAACAATGGCAGAGGTTGTTGAACACCTTTACAACAAGGAATACAAGGGCAAGGTTATTATTGACGACAAGCTCAAAGCCGCTATTGACGCTTACTATGAGCAGTACGGCGTAAAGGAATAACAGCTTTTAATTATTAATATTAATCAGTCGGGGCGGTTTTATCCGCCCCCAAAGTTTGAAAAAACTTATTTTGCGGTGGGGATAATATGGCACGGACAACCGATAACGAACACAGCGGTCATCGTGAAAGAATGCGTAAAAAGTTCATAGAAAACGGCTTTGATGTGTTTGAAACACATGAGGCTCTTGAAATGTTCCTTTACTATGCTATTCCGAGAAAGGACACAAATCCTCTTGCACATCGTCTGCTTGACCGTTATATCACTGTCGGCGGAGTGTGTGATGCTCCTATTGACGAGCTTATGAAGGAATTCGGTCTGTCTGAAAATGCCGCCGCATTGCTCAAAATGTTGCCCGAAATGGCAAGGCTTTATACCGAATCAAAGATGTCACATGATAATATCATCGACTATGAAAATCTCGGTAAAATATTTAAAGCAAAATTTATCGGTCGAACAAACGAATGTGTCGCTCTCATGCTCGGTGATGCAAAGGGCAAGATGATTTATTTTGATATAATTTCAAAAGGTTCACTCAATTCATCCGATATGCCCGTCAGAAAAATTGTTGATTTGTCACTTCGTCACAATGCCAAAACTGCGTTTATAGCACATAATCATCCCAGCGGAACGGCTCTGCCTTCGGGAAGCGACCTTGACACAACAATAGTTTTGAAGAGTACGCTTGCAACTGTCGGAGTTGAGCTTATCGACCATTTTATAATAACCGATGATGATTATGTTTCTCTCCGTGAAAGCAGGCTTGCGGGGAACATCTTCTATTATGAAAAGTAATAATGTTCTTTAAAAGAAACATTTGACAATTTAAAACATCTGTTCTATAATTAAAATCGAAATTTTGTTCGTATATGTTTTCTGTTACAGGACTTTTGTAATAAAGAGCCTTGTAACAGGAAACATAATAAAAAAATCCGTATTTGGAATGTGATGTGTATTATGGAATTTAAACTTCATTCAAAATATCAGCCGACAGGCGACCAGCCGCAGACAATCGAAAAGCTTGTAAACAGTATAAATGCAGGCAACCGTGAACAGACGCTCCTCGGTGTAACGGGTTCGGGTAAAACTTTTACAATGGCAAATGTTATTCAGAGGGTTCAAAGACCGACACTTGTGCTTGCACACAACAAAACTCTTGCGGCTCAGCTTTGCAGTGAGTTCAAAGAGTTCTTTCCGGAAAATGCGGTTGAATATTTTGTGTCATACTACGATTACTATCAGCCTGAGGCATATGTTGCACAGACGGATACTTATATTGAAAAAGACAGTTCAATCAATGACGAGATTGATAAACTCCGCCACAGCGCAACGCTTGCACTTTCCGAAAGACGAGATGTAATTATTGTTGCCTCGGTTTCTTGCATATACAGCCTGGGCGATCCTATTGACTACCGAAATATGGTAATCTCACTTCGTCCGGGAATGGAAAAGTCCCGTGATGAGCTTGTAAAAAAGCTTGTTGAACTGCAGTATGAACGCAATGATGTAAGCTTTACCCGTAATAAATTCAGGGTTCGTGGTGATGTGGTTGAAATTTTCCCTGCCGCATCAAACGATTCTATAATCCGTGTCGAATTTTTCGGAGATGAAATTGACAGAATTTCCGAAATCAATCCGCTTACGGGCGAACTCAAAGCTGTTCTGAAACATGCCGCAATCTATCCTGCGTCACACTACATTGTGTCGGGAGATAAGATGAAAAAAGCTCTTGCGGAAATTGACAGGGAGCTTGAGGAAAGACTTGCATATTTTCGTGAAAACGGAAAGCTCCTTGAGGCACAACGACTTGAACAGCGTACAAGGTACGATATGGAAATGTTGCAGGAAATCGGATTTTGTACGGGTATCGAGAACTATTCAAGAATAATGTCGGGCAGAGCGCCGGGCTCATCGCCGTACACGCTTTTAAGCTATTTCCCCGATGATTTTCTGCTCTTTGTCGATGAGTCCCATGTAACGCTTCCACAGGTACGGGGAATGTTTGCGGGTGACTATGCAAGAAAAAAGAGCCTTATTGACTACGGTTTCAGACTTCCGTCTGCACTTGATAACCGTCCGCTCAACTTTGACGAATTCTATTCAAAAATAAATCAGGCTGTTTATGTAAGCGCAACACCGGGCGATTTTGAGCTTGAAAAATCGGCTGTTGTTGCAGAGCAGATTATCAGACCTACAGGACTTCTTGATCCTGAAATTTCGGTAAGACCAACCGAAGGTCAGCTTGACGACCTTGTGTCCGAAATCAATATCCGTACAGCCAAAAATCAAAGAACACTTGTCACAACCCTTACCAAGAAAATGGCGGAAGACCTTACCGCATATCTTGAAAAGCTGGGTATCAGGGTTCGTTATATGCACCATGACATTGACACCGTTGAAAGAATGGAGATTGTCCGTGATTTAAGACTCGGAGAATTTGATGTTCTTGTCGGAATCAACCTTCTGCGTGAAGGACTTGATATTCCCGAGGTTTCTCTTGTTGCCGTACTTGACGCCGACAAAGAGGGATTTCTCCGTTCAACCCGTTCGCTTATTCAGATTGCCGGCAGAGCCGCACGAAACAGCGAGGGTACGGTTATTATGTATGCCGACAGCGTAACACCGTCAATGAAGGTTGCAATAACCGAAACACAGCGCCGCCGTGAAATTCAGAATAAATATAATGTTGAACACGGCATCGTCCCAAAGACTATTGTCAAAAAGGTCAGCGATATACTTGAAATTTCTACTCACGATGACAGTGAATTTAAAAATACAAAAAAGCTTTCAAAGGCACAAAAACAACAGTTGATAGAAAAACTGACAAAGGAAATGAAAGCTGCCGCAAAGTTGCTTGAATTTGAACACGCCGCATATCTGCGTGACAAAATCAAAAAACTGCGTGGTGAAAAATGATAAAGGAAGAGTAAAATGCCAAGAAAGAAAACCACCGATTATGATAATACCAGTATCACAACGCTAAAGGGTGCCGACCGTGTCCGTAAGCGTCCTGCCGTAATTTTCGGCTCGGACGGTATTGACGGCTGTCAGCACTCCGTGTTTGAGATTCTTTCAAACTCAATAGACGAGGCGAGAGAGGGTTACGGTAAAAAAATCACAGTTACACGCTATTCCGACGGTTCAATTGAGGTTGAAGATCACGGCAGAGGAATTCCCGTTGACTACAACGAAAACGAAAAGCGCTACAACTGGGAACTGGTTTTCTGCGAACTATATGCCGGCGGCAAGTATAATAACAACGAGGGTGAAAGCTACGAATTTTCCCTTGGTATGAACGGCCTCGGTCTTTGTTCAACCCAGTACAGCTCCGAGTATATGGATGTTGATATCCGCCGTGACGGCTACCGATACACTCTCCGTTTTGAAAAAGGCGAGATTGTCGGCAAGCTCAAAAAAGAGCCGTACAGCAAAAAGGATACGGGTACAAAAATTCATTGGAAACCCGACCTCGAAGTCTTTACGGATATCGACATTCAGCCCGAATATTTTCTTGACATAATGAAAAGGCAGGCTATTGTCAACGCAGGAATTGAATTTGTTTTCCGCAATCAAAACGGCAAAAGCTTTGATACAACAAGCTATAACTATGTAAACGGTATTGTTGACCATGTTGCCGAGGTAGTCGGTGAAAACGGACTCAGCTCAATTCAGCATTGGGAAACCGAGGTTAAAACCCGTGACCGTGACGATAAGCCCGAATATAAGTGCAAAATGGATATCTCGGTTGCATTTTCAAATAAAGTGCATCTCACCGAATACTACCACAACTCAAGCTGGCTTGAACACGGCGGCGCTCCCGATAAGGCGGTGCGGAATGCCTTTGTTTACCAGATTGACAGCTACTTAAAACAAAATAATAAATATAACAAAACCGAAAGCAAAATCAAGTATGACGATGTTGAGGACAGCCTTGTGTGCGTTATTTCGTCTTTTTCAAGTGTTTCATCATATGAAAACCAAACCAAAAAGGCGGTTACAAACAAGGGTATTCAGGACGCTATGACTGCATTTCTCCGTCAAAGTCTTGAAGTCTATTTTATTGAAAATCCGCTTGAGGCAGAAAAAATCTGCGAACAGGTGCTTATCAATAAGCGCAGCCGTGAAAATGCTGAGAAAACACGACTTAATATAAAGAAGAAGCTTTCGGGCAATCTCGACATAACAAACCGTGTTGCAAAATTTGTTGATTGCAGAAGTAAAGACACGGAACAGCGTGAACTGTTCATAGTAGAGGGTGATTCTGCTCTCGGTGCCTGTAAACAGGCAAGAAATCCCGATTTTCAGGCAATTATGCCAATCAGAGGTAAAATACTTAACTGCCTTAAAGCCGACTACGATAAGATTTTTAAGAGCGAAATCATTACCGATTTGCTCAAGGTTCTCGGTTGCGGTGTTGAGGTTAAGTCAAAAGCAAACAAGAATCTTTCAAGCTTTGATATGAACGCACTTCGCTGGAGCAAAATTATTCTCTGCACCGATGCCGATGTTGACGGCTTCCAGATCAGAACACTTTTACTTACCATGCTTTACAGACTTACACCTACACTCATTGAAGAAGGCAAGGTGTTTATTGCCGAATCGCCTCTTTATGAGATTACATCCAAAAACGATGTTTATTTTGCATACGATGAGGTTGAAAAGGATAAGTTCATTGAACAGCTCGGCAAGGAGAAATTCACAATTCAGCGTTCAAAAGGTCTTGGTGAGAACGAACCCGATATGATGAACCTTACCACAATGAACCCCGAGTCACGCAGACTTATCAAGGTTCTTCCTGCCGATGCAGAACAGACAGCGGAAATTTTTGATGTTCTTCTCGGTGACAATCTTCAGGGAAGAAAAGATTATATAGTAGAACACGGCAACGAATATATTGACCAGCTTGATGTAAGCTGATTGGAGGTGGAAATAAATGGCGAAAAAATCTTCAAAGACTCCCCGCAGAACTTCACCGTCAAAAACTCACGGTGTAATCAACGGTGCGGGTGAAGTAGTGGAACAGCCAATCGTTTCCACTATCAGAGAGAACTATATGCCGTATGCAATGAGCGTAATTCTCTCCCGTGCAATTCCCGAAATTGACGGATTCAAGCCGTCGCACAGAAAGCTCCTGTATATGATGTACAAAATGGGACTTCTGAACGGCGGAAGAACAAAATCGGCAAACATTGTCGGTGCAACAATGAAGCTCAATCCTCACGGCGACTCTGCAATTTATGACACAATGGTTCGTCTTTCAAGGGGCTATGAGGCACTTTTGCATCCGTATGTAGATTCAAAGGGTAACTTCGGTAAATTCTACAGCCGTGACATGGCGTGGGCGGCATCCCGTTATACTGAGGCAAAGCTTGACGCAATCTGCAACGAGCTGTTTCGTGATATAGACAAAGATACCGTAGATTTTGTAGATAACTACGATAATACGATGAAAGAACCGTCACTTTTGCCGGTTGCATTTCCGTCTGTACTTGTAAACGCAAACACAGGTATTGCCGTTGGTATGGCGTCAAATATCTGTTCATTCAATCTGCGTGAAATCTGCGAAACAACAGCGGCACTTATCCGTGATCCCGACCATGATATAAAATCAACTCTGCCGGCTCCTGATTTTACAGGCGGTTGTCAGATTATCTATGATGAAAATGTCATCAATCAAGTCTATGAAACTGGCAGAGGAAGTATCAAACTCCGTGCAAAGTATGTCTATGACAAGTCTGCAAACTGTATAGATATCCTTTCAATCCCGGCTACAACAACTTGTGAGGTTATCATTGAAAAGGTAATCGACCTTGTAAAGCAGGGTAAAGTCAAGGAAATTTCCGATATTCGTGACGAAACAGGTATTGACGGACTTAAAATTACAATTGACCTCAAGCGTGGCGTTGATGCCGACAAGCTTATGACAAAGCTTTACCGCTTTACAACACTCGAAGATTCCTATGCCTGCAACTTCAATGTGCTTATTGCAGGTGTTCCGAGAGTTCTCGGTGTAAAGGCGTTGCTTGAAGAATGGATTGCTTTCAGAATTGAGTGCGTCAGAAGAAGAACATATTTTGACCGCAACAAAAAAGCTGACAAGCTTCATCTTTTAAGAGGTCTTGAAAAAATTCTTCTCGATATTGACAAGGCGGTAAAGATTGTCCGTGAAACCGATGAAGAATCCGAGGTTGTGCCAAACCTTATGATAGGATTCGGAATTGACGAAATACAGGCTGAATATGTTGCCGAAATAAAACTTCGTCATCTTAACCGTGAATACATTTTAAAGCGTACAAAAGACCTTGAAGACCTTGAAAAAGAGATTGCCGAGCTTGACGAAATTTTAAAAAGCAAGGCAAGAATCAAGACAATCATTGTCAAAGAACTCAAATCAATTGCCGAGAAATACGGTCAGCCGAGAAAGAGTATCATAATCTATGACGATGTTGCAAGGTATGAGGAAGAGACAGTCGAGATTCCCGATTATCCTGTTAATCTTTTCTTTACAAAAGAGGGATATTTCAAGAAGATTACTCCGCAGTCGCTCAGAATGAGCGGTGAACAAAAGCTCAAAGACGGTGACGAAATTATTCAGGAGCTTGAGTTCACAAATAACTGCGACCTTTTGTTCTTTACAGACAAGTGTCAGGTGTATAAGGCAAAGGCTGATGATTTTGCACAGACAAAGGCAAGCGTCCTCGGTGACTATGTTGCCGCAAAGCTTGGTTTTGATGAAGGCGAAAATGCTGTGAAAATGGTTGCTACAAAAGATTACAAGGGTATGCTGCTCTTTGCTTTTGAAAACGGCAAGGCTGCAAAAGTTCCGCTTGAATCCTACGCAACAAAGACTAACCGTAAAAAGCTCACAGGCGCATATTCCGACAAATCTCCGATTGTCGGACTTCTCTATATACCTGAGGACGAAGAGGTACTCTTCAAGGCGTCATCGGGAAATATGCTCCTTGTTCACACGGGCGCACTCGCTCTCAAAACAACCCGTTCAACACAGGGTGTTGCCGTTCTCAAGCCCAAAAAAGGTCACAGACTTTTCAGCATAGAACGCTATAAAGACGGTACTTTTACAAATCCAAAGCGTTACAGAACAGGTTCACTTCCTGCAAGAGGTGCATTGCCCGTGAACGATGATTCAAAAGACGAACAGCTTTCGCTGATTTGATTTTGAAAAAATTAATAAAAATCTTGTAATATCTCTTGAAAAAGCTGTGTTTATGTGGTATTATAAAACAGTTATTAAAGCAGGATTTGTTTTATTCGTATTTATTAAATGAAAGGAAGATAAAAATGAGCATTTGGGGCATTGTTTTAGGCGTATTGCTCGCAATCGTATCTGTTGCCATTATCGTTGTAATTATCCTTCAGGAGGGTAATCAGCAGGGTATCGGTGCTGTAACAGGTGTTGCCGATTCTTATTTCTCAAAGAATAAGGCTCGTTCGATTGATGCGTTCCTCTCACGCTGGACAAAAGTTTTTGCTGCAATATTCGTAATTTTTGTAATTGCACTTAATGTGCTTTCAAAGTTCGGTATACTGTAAGCATATTAACTTAATAATCAGCATAAAATTAACCGTCAGGGCAATCCTCTGGCGGTTTTACTTTTTATATGGAGTTGTTAAAAATGCCTTGGTGGGGAATATGTCTGATTATTTTTGTAACATTTATAACTTTCGCAATCTTGCACTTTCTCGGCAAAAACAAGCACCCGTTCAAACGCTCTCTGCTTTCAATGACTTTGGGAGCGGCAACATTGTTTGCGGTCAATCTGACGGGAGCTTTTACGGGCGTAACTTTGCCCATAAGCCTTTTATCACTTTTGGTATCAATAATAGGAGGGATACCCGGAGTAACGCTTATGCTCGGTCTTAATCTTTTTTTCTGAATAATCACAGAAGGGGCGGTCACATTGTCAAGTGCAACATGGTAACCACCGGTGCAAGGACATGGTATACAAATTCACAA
>OIEM01000593.1_pt1 | contig 17702 bp, 6 predicted proteins | sample 1581761 | NCBI WGS metagenome assembly OIEM01 (sample SAMN01760978, study PRJEB22395) | human gut metagenome | reverse complement strand
CAGAGCAAGTTTCGCAACGTAGCACAATAACCCTTTCCGGGCTATTGACCACTTGCAACTTGATGGGGATTTCGTTTCCCCATACCCTCGCCCACAATCACAGATATGTGTATTGGTTTCCATTTACATGGTCACAGTGCGATAATTTTTCATCACTTACTTTCCCTGCAGGCCGCAAAATTTGGATTTTCTTATGAAACCACTACCACGAAGAAAGGAAGTTATCAATGACAAGACCTAAGAAAGAGGAAACTCTTGCAAAAACTAAAGATGTGCATTTACGCATGAATGAAACTGAATATGATCTTCTTGCAGAAAGAGCCAAGGCTAACAGCATGACGGTTTCTGATTTTATCCGAAATGCCTTGGTCAACCAGAAAGTCATCATCAAATACGAAATTACCGCAGATCTTCCCGAAATAAAAAAACTTATTAGCGAGTTTGGTAAAATTGGCAGCAACCTAAATCAGATTGCCCGATATTTTAATCAGGGTGGAATCCTCTCTTCTGAAATGAGAAATGAAATCCGAAAGTCTCTCCGGGATATTTATGAAATGAAATATGAAGTGATGAAAATGGCAGGTGATTTTCGTGGCAGTAATTAAACATATCGCAAACAAAAACTCTGACTATGGAGAATCGGAACGGTATCTTATCTTCCAGCACAACGAGTATACGCAAAAACCGATTCTTGATGAAGAAGGGCATATGATACTGAGAGAAGAATATTATCTGGACGGTCTGAACTGTGATCCATTCTCTTTTGCATCTGAATGTCAGGAACTGAACAGCTACTATCACAAGAACAAAAACTTCAATGAAATAAAATCCCATCACTATATCATCAGCTTCGACCCAAAAGACAGGGATGAATGTGGATTGACCGGTGAACGTGCCCAGCAACTCGGATTGACTTTTGCAAAGAAAAACTTTCCCGGTCATCAGGCTTTAGTCTGTACTCATACCGACGGTCATAACAAAAGTGGAAACATCCATGTGCATATCGTAATTAACAGTCTCCGTAAATATGATATACCACAAGAACCCTATATGGAATTTGACTGTGAAGCAAAAGCCGGTTATAAGCATCATCTAAGTGCTGCCTATCTTGCCCATCTAAAACAGGAAGTCATGGATATGTGCAAAAAAGAAGGGTTGCACCAAGTTGATCTGCTCACTCCTGCTGAAAGAAAAATCACCGAAAAAGAATACTGGGCACAACGCCGGGGACAGGAAAAATTAGATAAGCTGAATCAGAAAATGAAAGAAGATGGAATCACACCGAAAGAAACTCGTTACCAGACAGAAAAACAATTTCTCCGTGACGCTATTGATGATGCTGCAAGTATTGCCCGATCACCAGAAGAATTTTCAAAAATCCTTGACGAAAAATATCACATCATCCTCAAGATCAGTCGAAACCGGTACAGCTATCTTCACCCTGGCAGAAAAAAATTTATCACTGAAAGAACTCTTGGGACCAGATACACAGAAGATTTTCTCTTGAAAGCATTTGAAGAAAACACGAAATCCCGTAGAGAACTGAAAGAAGAAATTCTGGAACAGCAGGCTCCGAATACTTCCACAGATTTACCACCTGTTCCTTTCTCTGATACTTCTGCTATCCCTGCACCATTCATTTTCATAAAATCAAACCTCCGGCTTGTAATAGATCTGCAAACCTGTATTAAAGCCCAGCAGAGCAAAGCCTATGCTCAAAAAGTAAAGCTCACCAATTTGAAGCAGATGGCTCAGACTGTTGCCTACATACAAGAGCATGGATATGATTCTCTTGATGATTTCCATGCAGCACTCAATCAGGCATCAGACCAGACCAGTGCTTCCAGAAAATCTTTAAAAGATACTGAACAACAGCTCAAAGAAGTGAATGAACAGATTCATTTTACCGGACAATATCTGGCATACAAAAATGTGTATGCTGATTATCGTACAAGCCGAAACAAGAAAAAATTTTATGAAGAACATCGAGCAGAACTTTCCCTGTATGACACAGCTCTACGAACACTCAAAGAAAAATCTGGCGGGAATAAATTGCCTTCCATGAAAGCTCTCTATGCTGAAAAGGACCGGCTTGTTGAATTGAGGGATAGACAGCGTGAAGATTTTTCTAATCACCAGGATTATGAACGGGAGCTTCGCACTGTATCTGCGAATATTGATATGATTCTTGGGAAGAATCGTGGGCAGGAGCAACAGATTGAAAAAGAGCAGAATTTATAAACCTTTTCATCTCCAAGCACCCAAATATCATTTTCAAATCTATGCTAATGAATAAATTCCTGTTTGCATCTTTCCTAAAAAGATGTATGATATAGAAAAACACAGGAGACATCATTAAAATGAAGGCACATAAATATTGGTCACTCGGTGCATTGGCATCCATGATCGGAACTTTTTACTGCTTCTCAAGATATGAAATCTGCTCATAAATATTTTGCTTACAGCTCTCTTCTCTGTATGATTATGGCTATCTATTCTGGTCATAAAATGATTTCTGGAAAGTCCTTAAAAAAGAAAGACTCTGTTTCCGAAGAATCTGCTGAATAATCAAAGAAGGAGTTTCTCCATGTGTGGCGAAATAGAAAAATGCTATTAAAAAGTTCACATAAAATACATTGCTTATGTAAATGTACCGGTATTCTCAAACAGTTATAACGAAAATACCTATTGAAAAAGAACTCACAACCATAGTTCATTTCATAAATCAATACAAAAACATTGATGTTTTTCTTATTTACAGTATGATATAATTAAAAAGAAGATGCAGTATTAAAGGGAGAACTGCCCAGACAGCCTGGCCTCAGAAATATGCACCTTCCTCTATAAATATATTATGTGGTATCAACACCTTTTATACATAAATAAAAAGATACAGTAAACAAAATGGTACTACCCAGGTAGCCCGTTTCTTGCTCATGTATCTCAATCTATCTTAATCTTAGTCGATAAATTTTAATTTGTCAAGATAAATTTCAAATAAAAGAAAGGAAAAAAGGTCTCACTTATGTTAGAAAAGAACAAAGCAGATAGCAGAAAATATTTTATTTTCAAAATACGAGATTTGGTACATAATTCTTTCCACACACTTGAAGAAAAGCGAACAGAAAGTTTATTGCAATATATGGGTATCTGTATCAGCACCTATGATGAACTTAGGGCATCCCTTGACCCAACCAAACTAAAACGCTCATACGAAGGATTGTTAGAAGGACTGGATTACCAGATGCAAATACATCCTTTTCATAAGCTTGATTTATACCAAAATGATTTTTCTCACTTACATCAGCTCATAAATCTTGCAAATGAAGCTCGCGATAAAGAACTTCATAACATTCACCGTAGCATTGTAGCTTTAAAAAAGAAATTGGAAGCTGAAAATCTCATAAATTGTTATATTCAATGCTTACTCACAGAAACCACATTCAAAGGCATGGATTATTTAATGGAGGCTCTTATTAGTGATTTATTATATGCAGGACATTCTATGTCTCATATTTTAGATTTTTTCAAAAGACAGCAGCAAGAATTTCTAGAACATAATGATGCTGAAAAAACTATACAGAATCTTAACGAATTTGACAGAAAACCTATACCTTTTTCTATTCATATCTGTTTTAAAATTTCAAGCCAGACGCAGAAGGAACTGGCACTTAATCTTATAAAACAGCAATTTGAAATCCATACTAACCAAGAATTAGGGATACCTCATATAAATAACGATACCTTAATTGCCAGTAAAGAGTATCTAGCTTTAGATGAATTCAAAGCAATCGACTTAGCTCAAAAAGAATTCCAATCCGTTACAGAACTGTTTGATATGTGGCAAAGCACAACCAATTGTATTCGCGATGATTTATGGTATTATTGGAAAGAAGACACGGTTTTTCATAAAATCAGCTTAAACAGCATTGATCCCATAAAAATGCTTAACCATATTGACGCAAACTATAAAAAACAGTTGGAACGTTTTTTACAGTTGCGAAATGATCTTGGCAGCAACAATATTAGAACTTTGGAACGAATACTTTATACTCTTAATTCTGCCAAATCGCTGACTACTCAAAACCGTTTTCTTAACTTTTGGTCATCCCTTGAATATATTTTATATTCATTTCCACGCTTTACAATCATAGAAAAAGCACGCGTTGTTGTTCCAGAAGTTTTTGGATTGTTCTATCTAAAAAATAAACTTAATATATTTTGGGCACGACTTACTTATTGTATGTCTAACAAAAAGGATTATGCTGAGAAATATCCTACTTTACAAAATTTTATAATGAATTGTCAGGTCACTGAAAAAGATTATTCTACCCCAAAAGTAATTGCTTATCTAAGTGATGTAAATAAATATAGTGCTATTTTATCTGAGCTTTCTTTCCATATTGTCCTTGAGCGAGAATGTCGTGAAATAATTATGCTTTTAACTGAGCCAGAAAAAACAAGCAAGGCAATTCAAGAATATTTTGACGGTATTAAGCATGATTTAAATTATATTTATCGTCTCCGAAATCAACTAATTCATTCTACAAAGGATATTGACGATTCCCTGGAGTATATCAGCTTTCGATTGTATCGCTATGTTAACTCTGTACTTTCCACGATATTATACTATCAGGAAAAAAACAATTTATATAGCATTACAGATATATTAATTTCTGTAGATGCCACCTACCAAGACTATAATAAAAAATTATCGCCAGATATCAAAAAGAAAAAGAAGAAATCTTCTTCCGAGATTGCTTCAGAAACCCTTTCTCCTGAAGACATCTATCGCATTGTACGACCAAAATATTTATTCATTGAATAGTATTTTAATATTAAGATTCATCTTTAAAATACATTATCTAAAAAGTGGATGCTACTTTAACTAAAAGTTACAGTAACATCCACTTCTTAAAAACTATTTCTTCTTCCTCTCCATTTCTTCTTCGATTTCCTTCTGTGGCTGTCCTTTTCTCTGACTGGCTATCTTCTTCTGATGATTACGGAGTCGTTTCAGTACCGATCTTCGTGGAGCATTTTTATCTTTTTTCCTTGGAATGTTGTTCATCAGTCCATCAATCATATTGTAGTTGGCTTCTTCTGCCATCTCTGCACTGCGAAGGTATTCTCCATTATCCATAACCTTCTGCCAGTTTGCCAGCTCTGGTTTCTTCTTTTGTGTTTCTCCAGATTGTGTCTGTCCGGTCTGGGCTTGTGCCTGCATTTCCTGTTGTTTTTGCTGTGCCTGCTCTGCCTGTTGCTGCATGAAGTTCTGGATGTTCCGTCTGGCTTCTTCATCAAAGCCATTGTAACAGTCATTCATGACTACGGCACCTTCCTCACTGAGAATCACATAGGCTGCTCTTGTTCCATACTCCTCATGTTCCATCAGAAACCATTTCTTCTCGTTCATCAAAATATAATCCTGGGCAAGCCATGTTCCTTTCTTTCCTTCGATTTCGTACCCGGTTGTATCAATGGAAAGTCTGGTATCGGAAGAACTTTTGATTGTGAGAAATTCTGGAATGATGATAAAACCATCTTTATTGACATAGTAAGCTGTGGTTTTTCCATCATCGGTAATGACAATCACATCACTGCAACCGATGGAATGACCTTTGAAATTCTTCGGTCGCTGCTTCTGCAAGCGTGTTTTAATGTCAGCCGGAGTTTCCCCCGGCTGGATTCTTCCAATATACACCTGCTGATAGTTTTCTATCTGGACTGTTCTTCCTTCGCTTTTCAGTTTCTCGTAAGAACGGAAACGGACATCCCGGTACTCTGGGGTATCTTTTACCTGATATACTGCACACTGCCTTGTACTCATTCTTCTTCCTCCTCTTCCAGTTCCATTTTATATTCTTCCAGATCCATAAGAAAAACCTCATAGCCTTCATCACTCATGCAGAACAGTTTTCTTATAGTATTGCAGACAAGCCCGATCATATCTGCATCGCCTTTCAGAAAAGGAATGATATGGTCGATTGCCTCCATCGTGTCATTTCGGTTTCCTTTATCAAACATTGCAGTTACTAAACATTCATCTGCGTCAAAGTTCATTGCCATATCCATCATAATTCCACCTCTCCCTTCTTATGTGCCTTGGATTTCTCCGTTGCCTTGTTTTGCTCCTGTTCTTTTGCCCTTGCCTGAAAATCTTTTAAAGACTGCAGCACAGATTTCTTCACTTCACCTTTTGCTCTGCTTGCAGGTTCCGCCTTTTGTGGCTGGCTCTGACTTACAGATACCGGTTCCTGCTCTGCCCTTCTGTCTGCCGTAACCGCAGAAATTTTCTCTCCACTTCCTATTACTGTTTCTGCCGTATGTTCCGTTTCCTGCACCCTTCCATGCTTTTCATCCAGATACTTTTCCATGTCTGCGATTGCTTTCTGCACCAGAGAGCTTTCTTTATAGTGAGGAATCATATCTATCAGATCACGCTGTATCCGGTCTGCACTCATCAACTCATATTCTCCGGAATAATTTTCATCACCATCTTGCAGATCAAATCCGATTCCTTTAATCCCATGCAGTCTCTCTGCTGGGATACTCTCATATATTTTAATGGCTTCTTCTAAAGTGAGGTTGTTATGGTACTCTCCCATGACCGGAAACTCCATGCACTCTGCGACATAAAAACTGATCGTAGCTTCTGGCTGTTCCTGTTCTGGCTGTTTGTCAAAGATAGAAAGTCGCTCTGTATCTTCCAAACGGGAAAGTAAAGAACGGGCAGTTATCACATCGCTGTCTATATCGGATTCCTCGGATACCTCAAGCAGCCAGTCCTTGATAGTTTCTGTTTTCTTATTCAAAATATCCTCCGTGAGTTTTTCCACCTGTTCTTCTCTATTTTCAACTGTATCGTTATACTCATAGGTATCAACGTCATAGCTAAAATTATCCAGGTCCACAGCGAGCTTTTTAATCTCCTGCTGGTCAAGATATTTTTCGGATTCTTTTATATACTCTGACAGAGTGATTCGCTCCTCTGCAATCGGGTTAATATCCACCTTAATTCCTGCCATCGCTATACCAGATTCATTTAAGGCATTGAAAAAGCTATCTTCTCGAATATCACCTTTATAGGAAAGAACCACATCAAGGTCAGAATCTTCCCGGTAAAGGTCTTGTCTGCTTCTGGAACCATACACTCTTGCAGCAAGCAGCTCTACCTCCTGTTCCATTCCCATATCTTCTAATACTGCCTGTGCATGATACAGAACCCCTCTTTCTACTTCTGCCCTGCTCAGGCTATTTAATGCCAGTTCATTTCTTCCAATCTCAGAAGTCGCACGAAGTTCCCCCTCCTGCAATAAATCTTTAGAGTGCTGGATCGTCATTTCCTCAAATTCTTTATAATCCACTTTGACACATTCCATATCATCCATTCTTTCACTTTTAAGGATTTCATAAGCAGCTTCCTGAATAGATGCGTCTGGATTATCATAATCACCACCCTGGATTTCATGCAGATCAGAGTCATAAAAAATAAACGAATATCCTTCTTCTGTTGCCTGTATGGTCAGATACCCTTTACTCCTGGTAAACTGCATTGCGATTCCTTCATAGGTTTGCATTGCTTCTTCCCTGCGAAATCCTTCAAAAATACTTGCCGGGCAGTTCTTTTCTAATTGTATCCGCTGCATCTGTTCTTCCTGAACTTCTTCCACATCTGCCATCAGTTCTTCATAATCCACTACTTTTGCATCTTCCAGTGAGTACCCTTTATCTTCTAAAATATCACTGGCAGCTTCATCTACATAGATTGTCGGATTGTCATAGATTCCTCCATCATCCTCCTGATAATCTTCATTATAAAATGTATAGTCATAACCATCTTCTGCGGTCTGGATTGTAAAGTATTGTTTTCCAATCTGATATGCAATCTGTACCTCATTCCAGTCCAGCATGTTTTCCATTTTATTTACCACTTCATATATTTCTGGATTCAGCCACCCTCCGATCTGTTTATACGCATGGGGCAGCCGATCTATCCCGTTTTCACATCGGATAAAATCCATGCTTTCCTGCATCGTTTCCGTATTCTGGATACCAAGCACTTTTTTCTGATGATTTGGCAGACGTAAATATTCCTGCATCGCTTCATCCAGTGATTCATACCGGTTTACTTTTACTACACCCTCTGCATTTACATCTTCCATCACATAAAAATTATCAACGTAATGAATCTCTGGCATTTTTAACTTTATGCCTTCCGGCAGCTGCACCTCACTGACTGCATGAAAATTAAACCGGACATCCGTTCCAGATTCATTTTTTCCTGCCATCGTTTCTTCCCAGGTATCTTTCTGTACTGCCTGTATTTCTTCGATTGTAAGTGTCTGTCCACTCCGCAGGGTTACAACAGAATCTTTCGGGAATTCCGTCAAGTCATAAAGTGTTGTTCCATTTTCCTGCAAATATTCTGAAACTGCTTCCAATGCGCCTGCGTCAAACTCGTTCCATAAGTCCTCCGCTACAAGCTGTCCATTTTCTGCTACGATAATGCCTGCCACATCGGAGCCAAATTCATCATGTTCCATTAAGAAAAACTTTTCCCCAGCATATTCCTTTTTATCAACCGTATGCCATGTCCCGTTATGTCCTTCTGCTTCATATCCTCTTGTCTCTGCTGTGATCGTCACTTCGTTTTCTCCTATCGCCTGTTCTATCCTCTGCATCCGGATCTCAGCTCTTGCCATGTCGATAAACCCATCTAAAACTGCCGGGTGGCTTTCAATCACATAATCCAGGTTCAGATTTCTGCCCCGGCTGATATTTTCCGGGACTTCGATATGCTCCGCCCAGTCTTTGTTCTGTCTGGAAAATCTTCCATCATGAGAAAGTTCACGGATGGTGTTTGCCATAACAAAATTCATACGTTCTTCCCCAAAGCGTTCCACGACTTCTTTTGCCGCACCCTGCTTTAAGTGCAGTCCGTCAAAATTCTCCCGGATGGCTTCTTCGATGGCTTTCTTACAGTCCAGGTTTAACTTTCTGGAATCCAGATAAGCATCCACATCCCGTTCTCCCATTGCCTGTTCCAATGTTCCTTTATAAACTGGCGGATATGCCCTGACGGAATTATGTTCCAGCATGTTCATTCTCTGCTGGACAAACTCCGGAAGTTCCTGAAATCCAAAAGAATCTACATAATAGGCTGTAATCTCTGCACCCCTGTTTATCACGATCACATCACTTACCGATAAGGAATGACCACGGAAATCTTCCGGTCGATCAATGTTAAATCGTTCAAATATATTGTCTAACGTGATCGTTGGCATCCATGGTGCTGCATAAACCATCCGGTAATCCTTTCCGTCAATGGTATATCCCAGACTCTTTGCGGATTCCATTCCCATAAACTGATAAGTATGCTCATCCCCACTATCCATCTGATAAATGGCAAACCTTCCGCTTTCTCCATGCAGAAGAAGTGTCTCATCAATCTTTTCTGCACTCTGCTGTTCCAGTGCTTCCTGTTTTGTAGCAGATATTTCTCTTTCTTTCTGCACTTCCCATTCTGTTTCTGTGATTCCAAAGATACCGTCATATCCAAGAATTGCATCTTCTGTGTCTACAAGTGTTGATTCTGCCAGCTGTGGATTCTCTTGATTTCCATGTAACACATAAATTTCTGCCCCTCCACGGTACAATTCATATGCACGGTCTTTCGTAAGCGGAAGCATATGGTCTAACTGGATTCCTGCCTCGTGCATTTCTGTAAAACCAACCATGCCATCCGGGAAATTGTCAATTTGTGCCTGTATTTCATTCATAAGGCTTCTCGTATATTCACTTCCCGGTCTGCGGATTGCGGTCATCATACGGTTCACCAGTCCAAGCACTTCGTCTTTGTCATCCATCTTATATGCAAAATTCACAATAAGATTTCTCTGGGAATCTGTGAAATTTCCTGTATTTGCAGCTTCTGCCGTTTCAATCAGACGGTGGGCATACTGCATGGCTGTTTCTTCTGCAATTTCCGGCTCTTTCGCTGGGAAGTTCGCCCTTGCTGCCTGGATCACTTCATACACCAGCTTTGAACCGGCTTCATCGTAAGATTCCCTCATATCCCATACCAGGTCATTCAGTCTTTCCACCTGTCCAGGGAAGGTTTCTGCATATTCATTTACAAATGCCTTTTCATTTTCCGAAAAAATATTTCTTGGAAACTCTGCTTTTTGCACCAGCATCTCTGCCTGATCTTTCGGAGAAAGGTCAGAAAAATAAGTAACGCCTGTGTCAGCATCATATTCCACATCATAAAAATCAATCGGATAGTTCTCTCCGTGCCCACTGCTGTCATAGAGTGGTGTGACGGCAGCACCTTTTTCTTCCAGAAAACTTTCCAGTGGTTTCTCATTTTCCTCTATCTCACCACTTTCCAGAAGGCGGACGTATTCCCCCACATTCTGCTCTAACTGTTCCCTGCTCATGTTTTCGATCAGATCATAAGTAAACTCGGAACCCATACTGCCTGAAAGATGCAGAATTAAATCTTCCTTATGAAAAGTATCCCGAACTGGTCTTTCCATTTCCAGCTCGTGCATCTGTGTCTCGATATTCTCAATGACTTCCGCAGACGTTTTCCGGATGGTATCCATAGATGCCCGGAGTGCTTTCATATCCTTGCTTTCACACCAGCTGGCAATATAGGTAAAAGAGTATTCGGAAGTATCCAGACCAAAGTGGTTGCAGACAATATAGGCAATACTTTCTGCTTCCACTTCTTTGGTTATCCGGTCTTTTAAAATCCCTTCCGCATCCATTACCTCCCGGTCATGCAGCAATGCATGGCTTACTTCGTGTACTCCGGTTTTCATGGTCTGGAGATTACTCATATCTTCCTGAATTGCGATATACTTTTCTGTCTGATGATAATACCCCTTTGCTTCCCCTTCTATTTCCATCATGCGGATTGGCACAGGGGAAATGTTCTGCAATGCTTCCATAAACGTGTCATAAAACTGTACACTCCCGGTAAGTTCCGGTACTTCCAACTCTACAATCGGCTCTCCCTCTGTCTGGCTGACATCAAATACCGTTGTCACACGAAACCTTGGAATGACCATCTCCACGATCTCTGTTTCCGGCTGACCGTCATCCCCGATCACCGGCTCTTTTGTTACAGGGTCAATCTTTTCAATCTCCTGTTTCTCACGGATGGGTGCCGGTGCGATGATCTGGATTCCTTTTTCCCCACGTTTTACATGGCGGTTAAACTTCTTCTGCCACGCCTGATACCCTGCCACCAGAGTAGCCTCCGGTTTCTGCATGGTGATCAGAAGGGTGTTATTAAAACTGTAATTATGGAACTTGGACATGGTATTCAGATATTCTGTATATCTCTCCGAAGTAAAGATTTCTTTTACTCCCTGCTCCAGCCGTTCCGATATTTCTTTTAACTGTTTTTCTATATTATTTGCCATAAACAAACCCTCCATTTTATGTCCCGCCAGAGAAAACTCTGACGGGAAATCTTTTATAATTCCTGTTCGTGTTTTTTCTTTGCAGTTTTCTGTACAGATGGCTGTTCCGCTGTATTCTGCTGTGCCTTCTCCTGCTTTAAGCGTTCCAGAATAGATGGCTTATGGATTCTGTCTGCTGTTTCCGGAAGTTCTTTTTCTTCTACAGCATCCCTGCTATCTGTGCTGCTTCCTTCTCTGCCAATATCCTCATCTGCCATAATCGTCTCATTGCCCTTTTCATCCATGTTCAGCAATGCATTTAACTCGGATAACCGTTCCATCTTTTCATTCAGCTCTGCTTCTTTCGGGAATGGTTTCTTTACCTCTTCCTGTGCAGTAGCAAGCTGCTGTTGTACGGTTTCCAATTTCTGCTCACTTTCCGTCAGCTTCCTGTCAATGGAAGAAAGGGTGTTATGGATACGCTGCATATTTCCTACCGGGTCTTTTCCAATCTCCAGCTTATAAGAGCATTTTCCTTTGATCGTCAGTTCAAACACATTGGAAAACATATTGTAGGAAGCAGATAACGTAAACCCATGATATTCCCCAACCTTTCCGCCGGTGCTGACGGTTTTTAAACCTGCACAGGCGGCGATCAACGCTTCGCCTGCTTCTTTCTTATCTTCATAAAGGACATTCCCTACCGTCATGGCAAACGTGTCATTATCCTGTAAATCCACGCTTTTTACTACCTGCGAATCCACCTGCATCCCGGCAATCCGCTCTTTCAATGCACTGATCTGTACCGGGAAATTCTTTGCAATATCGGATTCCAGACGGTAAATCTGACTGGTATGGTTTGCCTTTAAGAGTTTCAGCTTACTCACCTGCACATCCAGATCCATTTTTTCTTTAATGTACGGATTGCCTGTGGCAAGTGCCTTTATTTCCGCATAGGACAGTGCCGTATCATCCACATCTTCACAAGCCCTGACCGGGGATTTACTGGTCATGATCTGGCTGATGAACTTCTGCTTATTCTCCAAAATCTGCCACATATACGCATCAAAAGTATTTTCCGTCACATACCGGAATATCTTTACTTTGTCATTCTGGTTTCCCTGTCTTAAGATACGTCCTTCCTGCTGTTCCAGATCAGACGGCTTCCACGGACAGTCAAGGTGATGAAGGGCAATGAGCCTGTCCTGTACGTTGGTACCAGCACCGAGTTTTGGAGTGGAACCCATAAGGATTCTCACCTGCCCGGCCCGTACCTTTGCAAACAAATCTGCTTTCTTTGTCTCCGTGTTGTATTCATGGATAAACGCAATCTCTTCTTTCGGGATTCCCCTGGCAACCAGTTTGTTTCGGACATCATCATATACATTGAAAGTCCCATCCCCTTTTGGAGTAGACAAGTCACAGAAGATCAGCTGTGTTGTCCGATCTGCTTTTCCCTCGTCCCATACCTGAAAAGCATTTTCCACACAGGTATTGACCTTGCTTTTTTCTGCATCCGGAAGGAGTTCATTTAATAGCCTCTGATCCAATGCACATTTTCTTCCGTCATTGGTAATCTTGAGCATGTTGTCCACCGTTGGATTCACAAGACCGGCTCTTACTTCTTCCGCACGTTCCGAAAAGGCACTGACCATTTCCTGCTGTTCTTCACTTGGTTTTAAGACTTCATTGATAAACTCTGCTTCCGGTACAGGAAGATTCAGCATATCCGATGTCTGAATATCCGCAGCTTCCTTAAAAATAGAGATCAGCTCTGGAAGATTAAAAAAACGGGCAAACCGTGTTTTCGCACGATAGCCCGTTCCTTCCGGTGATAATTCGATTGCGGTTACTGTCTCCCCAAACGTTGCCGCCCAGGAATCAAAGTGTCCCATACCCATACGCATGAGTGTGTCATACTGGAGATAACGCATGATAGTGTAAAGCTCGGTCATACTATTTGATACAGGAGTACCTGTAGCAAAGGTGATTCCTCTGCCGCCTGTCAGTTCATCCATATACCGGCATTTCATAAACATATCCGAACTTTTCTGTGCATCCGTCTGTGAGATACCCGCCACGTTCCGCATTTTTGTATACAAAAAAAGGTTCTTAAAACTATGGCTTTCATCCACAAACAGCCGGTCTACGCCCAACTGTTCAAAAGTTACTACATCATCCTTTCTGGTCTGGTCATTGAGTTTCTTCATCCTCGCCTGCAGACTCTTCTTTGTTTTTTCCAACTGCTTGATGGTATAATTCTGCCCTGCCTGATGTGCCGCTTCTTCAATGGAAAACGTAATATCTGCGATCTGATCTTCCAGCATGGCAATCTGCCGTTCCCTTGAAAGAGGGATTTTCTCAAACTGTGTATGTCCAATGATCACGGCATCATAATCCCCTGTCGCAATACGGGAACAGAACCGTTTTCGGTTTGCCGGCTCAAAGTCTTTCTTCGTTGCCACCAAGATATTTGCTCCCGGATAGAGACGTAGGAAATCACCGCCCCACTGCTCGGTCAGATGGTTTGGCACAACATAAAGATTCTTCTGTGAGAGTCCCAGCCGTTTTGATTCCATACCAGCTGCGATCATCTGGAACGTCTTCCCTGCTCCTACGCAATGAGCCAGAAGGGTGTTATTTCCATACAGCACATGAGCCACTGCATTTTTCTGGTGCGGCATCAGGGTGATCTCCGGGTTCATGCCGACAAACTGAATATGGCTTCCATCATATTCCCGTGGACGGATGCTGTTAAATCGTTCATTATAAATCTTACAGAGATCTTCCCGTCGGTGCAGATCTTTAAATATCCACTCCTTAAATTCCTCTTTGATCAGCTCCTGCTTCTGCTGTGCCAGCATTGTTTCCTTCCGGTTTAATTCCCGGTGTTCCCCCTCGGCATCCTGTACCGTGTCATAAATCTTGGTATCTCTAAGGTTTAAGGCATCTTCCAAAAGACGGTAAGCATTGGCTCTCTGTGTTCCATATGTGGAAGTGACAAGGGCATTTCCGTAGCTGTCCACATTCTTTCCCATAACATTCCACTGTCCGGTCACTTCGGCATACTGGACTTTGACCTTGCTCCCTACATAATATCTTGGTGTATGGAATGTTTCTGCCATGAACCGTGTAATGTAATCCTCGGAGATCCAGGTTGCCCCAAGTCTTGCTTCAATCTCTGATGCATCCAGATCTTTTGGCTGTACCTGCTCCAAATACTGCACATTCACCTGATATTCCGGGTGATCTTCTGCAAACTGTTTTGCGATCTGCAGTTTCTCCCTCACATTTCCAGAAAGATATTCATCCGACGGCTCCCATTTTTCACCGATCGGATTCTTAAAGATCACCCCTGCCAGTTCTTCGGTAAGCTCCTCTTCTGTTTTCCCGGAAAGCTGTGCCATATAGGAAAGGTCAACGCCTGCCCTCTCACCAATGCAAACCGCAAGTGCTTCACTGGCAGTATCCACGGAAGTTACCGTTTCTGCCCTGCGGATTGTCCTTTTGGTAAAAATATCCGCTTTCCGTTTCAGTTCTCCCTTATCATCCAGAAATTCCAGAGAAGTCAAAAGACAATAGCTGCTGTCCTGACTGAATGCCCTCTTATTGGCATTGCTGCTGATAAGACCATATTTTGCTGTAAAGATATCATATTCTTCATTGAGTTTTTCCTGCAGCTTTGTGATCTGCTCATCGCTTCCCTCTTCCATCTGACACCGGATCAGTTCATTCGTAACATCACGGATCTTCACCATCCCTTTGACACGTTCCGCTGTCATTGCCGGAAGCTCCATGCAGTTCATCACAGAATTTTCCCGGTAATAGACTTCCTCATTCACTACGGTAAAACTGAAATTCTTTACATCCGGGTCTGCCGGTATAAAGACAACATCCTCCTCCAGCTCTGTATCCGAAAGTTCCAGTTCCGTGATCGTGCCATGGATATTCTGGACAGCTTCTTTTAATTGTTCTTCTAAGGTAATTCCTTCTTTTGGTTTTACGGTCACTTCCTGCTTTCCATACTGGGTACTTTCTGTAGTAAACTCACCAAGCACCATTTCCGGATGCTCTGCAAAATAAGCATTGACTGAATAGCCTTCCGGTGTTTCCTTTAGATTTAACCATTCCGGTTCCTCAATGGATGCCCTGTCCCTTTTCTGGAAAAACAGAATATCAGAAACAACGCTGGTATTGGCATTTCTCTGGAACGCATTATTCGGTAATCGGATGGCTCCAAGCAGTTCTGCCCGGTTTGCGATATACTGTCTCACTGCCGGGTTCTGCTTATCCATCGTTCCACTGGAAGTTACCACTGCAACTACACCGCCCGGACGGACCAGATCAAGGGATTTTGCAATAAAATAATCATGGATCATAAAATGATGCCGGTCATATCTGCGGTCACTGACCTGATACGCCCCAAATGGAACATTGCCTATCACACAGTCGAAAAAGCTGTCCGGATAACTGGTTTCCTCAAATCCCTGTACTGCAATCTTATTTTTCTGGTAAAGCTGTTTTGCGATCCTGCCCGAAACCGGGTCAAGTTCCACACCATACATATTGGCTTTGCCCATACTCTCCGGGATCAGTCCCATAAAGTTACCGACACCACAGGACGGCTCCAGAATATTTCCCTGTTTCAGTCCCATATTTTCCAGTACTTCATACATACTTCGGATCACGGTCGGGGACGTATAAAAAGCATTTAAGGTCGATGCCCTTGCTGCACTGTATTCTTCCGGCGATAAAGTATTCTTTAATTCCAGATACTCATTCGCCCAGCTGCTGTTACTCTCCTCAAATGCCTGTGGGATACCACCCCAGCCAACATAACGGGATAAGATTTCCTGTTCTTCGGGTGTTGCCAGACGTTCTTCTTTCTCCAAAGTCTGTAACAAATGGATGGCTTCCATATTTGCTTTATACTTTGCTTTCGGACCGCCTGCTCCAAGGTCATTATCCTGAATCCGAAAGTTATGCGGTTCTGTTACAATCTTTTCTGCTTCCGGTTTCAAATATGGCTGGAATTCTCCTTCATATCCAAACAGTTCATTTTCTCCGGGAATATAATTGCGTCCGGTTTCCAGGCACCGGAACACATCGGCAGTTGGTGCATTGCTGACTGCATAAAAATCATCATAAGAATACTTTGGGAAATCTTCTGTATGATAGGTCGATAAATGCAGTTCTGTATTGGAACGGGTCTGTGCAACCAGATCTTTTCCCTCTAGTCCTTCCGGCAATACCCCTACTGCTTCAAAGTGATACCCCTGATACTCAAAAACACCCTCATCCCAGGACTCTGCCAGTTCTTCTGCGGTTTTAGCTGTTGTCTCTTCTTCTGGTTCAGTTGGTTCCTGTCCCTCAGAATCTTTCGTTGTTTCCTGTTCCTGACTTTCCAGAATAGATTCTTCGGCAGTAACCTCTTCCTCTTCTATTTCCTCCACATCTGACATATCGACTACGGTCGGTTCTGCCACTGCCTTCGTATCCAAGAAATCAAACATGGTCATCTGGTGCCCTGACGGTTCTGTAAAGAATGGTTCTGCTTCTGGTGTCGGGAATATCGTATAGGTTCCTTCTGCATACTGATGAAGTTCCGAAAGAAGTTCTGTTTTCTGCTGGTAGTTTGTCCCATATGCTTCAAAATCCAATGGCAGAGCTGCCAATGCCGCATCCATCTTCTGTAACAGTTCCTCTGTCTGCTCTGGATTCTCTAAGACTGCCACCATTTCTTTTCTTGGGTTTTCCCAGAAAAAGTCATCCGTAAATGGTCTGTCCATTTCTTCTGGCAGACGGTCATAAAAACGAAGTACCTTATTCGCCATCTGCTCCCGTTCATACTCCGGCATATGGACATAATCTTCTGCCTGCAGGAACTGGTCGTTCTTTATCAGATAGGCTACTCTGCTTGCAACTTTCTTCCAGGATAATAAAACCGAAGTATGTGGATCACTATAACTGCCTCTGGCAAGAAACAATCCTTTTCCATCATAGTTTGAATGAGAATCATCTGCCCCTGACAGTGCATGACTGCCTCCGCCAATTCCATACTGTTCTTTGATAAAATCAGTTCTGGTTTTTTCATCCTCATGTAACAGATAAAAGGAATAGGTTCTGAGCCTGCTTTCAGAATAAGGGCCTCCCTTTGCGAGAAATGCGTCAATCTCATCCTGGGTAATGAACATCTGATGTTCTTTCCATGCAAACCCATCTCTTGCCTGATAAGGGATGACCTCCGCAGCAAACTTCTGAAACTGCTTTGAGATATTTATAGGATTA
>OIEM01000584.1_pt1 | contig 17797 bp, 14 predicted proteins | sample 1581761 | NCBI WGS metagenome assembly OIEM01 (sample SAMN01760978, study PRJEB22395) | human gut metagenome | reverse complement strand
CCCTACACGACGCTCTTCCGATCTAAGATAAACCGTGAAACAAACTATTCAAAGGATAAAAACGTATGGCACTTAAGCCACGAAGGTCTTGACCTTGAGGACCCGGCAAATGAGCCTCAGTATCTTAACGACAGCTTTCTTGAACTCGGAGTTGCTCCTGAAAAAGCACCCGACGAGCCTACATATATCACAATTCATTTTGAAAAAGGCGAACCTGTTGCTATTGACGGCGAAAAGCTCAGTCCGCTTGCGCTTGTTGAAAAGCTTAACGAACTCGGCGGCAAGAACGGTATCGGTCTTCTTGACATTGTTGAAAACCGTCTTGTAGGTATGAAGAGCCGTGGAGTATATGAAACACCGGGCGGAACAATCATTTATAAGGCTCACCAGCTTCTTGAAATGATTACTCTTGACCGTGACACATCACACTACAAAAAGCTTGTAGCTGAAAAGTACGGCGAGCTTGTATATAACGGAATGTGGTTCTCTCCTCTTCGTGAGGCACTTGACGCATTCGTTAATAAGACTCAGGAAACAGTTACAGGTGATGTAAAGCTTAAACTTTATAAGGGCAACGTTATGAATGCAGGCGTAACATCTCCATATACTCTTTATGATGAGAATGTTGCTTCATTCGGCGACGACGGCGGTGCTTACAATCAGGCTGACTCTGCAGGTTTCATTAACCTCTTTGGTCTTTCAACCAAGGTTAAGGCTCTTCTTGATAAAAAAAGAGAAGCTAACGACTGATTGACAAACAATATAAAAAGCAAAAAATTCGTAGGGGCGAACACTGTTCGCCCTTCAGCGTGTAGAAAAAACTAAATTATAAATTTCTACACGCTGTGAGACTTCGAGAAAGTGAGATAAATTTCGTTTTCTTGTGAGTGGGTGCTGTACGTTGGTACTGCCCCCGAGCAAAAAACGAAAAGCGCCAAAAATTGCAAGGACTCGATGTCCTTGCCATTTTTCCAATCCCTCCGAGTGCAACAAGTTGCACCCACCGTCTCCCCTATCGTGTCGGTCGGTGCTTCTGCACTAAAGTGCAGAGGTCTCCACCGGAGACCCGCACCCTTTGCAAGGGAGGCAAAAAGGTTTATTTTCTATTATTCGGCGCGGTTTAGCCGCTTTATCAAAGTCTGTTATTTATTGTCTATTTGAATTATATCTTTTTTCCATGTCGACAAAACGTGGTTGCACTTGAAATTTTCGAGTTTCAAATTCTTTGTATGCCTGCTCCAAAGGGCATAGGACGGAAGATTTCTAAACCTCCAGCCCTCAGGATACGTTTTTGCATACTCAGGAATGAAACGGCGCCTGTCAACAGTTTCCTCGCAAGTGTAATAATCAAGAAAAATATTTTTAAGTGTAATATTTTCAAGTCTTTTTGTAATTCCAAATTGCTTATAGCCTGCAACAATTACAGGAAGTTCAACACCTGTTGCCGTTACATTTGAAATGTTAATATCCTTAATTTCACTGAGCATATTAAACCTTAAAGCGTTAGAATCGGCCTTACCTTTGCCCTTTGCGCCGAATTCAATAGCATTTGCACTTTGGCTGTTGACCGAAGCGGCACGGTTTCTGTTTGCAAGGCGAATAAATATCGGGCAGGTGCAACGCTCCATAGTAATATTATTAATATTTACATTACTGAGCACCGTTCCGTCGCACGCTTCAAGAGAAATGCCGGAAACGCTGCCGGGGTAAAGGTCGGTCATAAACAGCTTGCAGTCGCTGATTGAAATATCGGAAATATCATAGGTAGTTTCCGTTCCGACCTTAATTGCATTAGTTCTGCTGATTATTTCGCAGTCACTTATATTTATATTTTTCATACTTTTCGTATTACCGAGCCAGCTTGCATTTTTAATTACAATTCCGTCGTCTGCGGTAGAAATAAAGCAATGGTTGATATTTACATTGCTTGTGCCTGCAAGGTCAATTCCGTCTGCATTTGCAACATTTCTATTATTATTTATAACAAGATTTTTGATATCAACATTTTCGCAATTTGAAATTTTAAAGGTCCAATAAGCGCTGTTTTCAATAATAAAATTATCAACTGTTATATTTTTGCAATTTTTAAAATAAATAGGGCCGCCATATTTACTTGGGTGGGCAAAGCGAAGCTGACTTCTGTAGTCCTGCCTCATCTCAATAACATCAATATATTTAGGCGGGGTGGTATTATTTTCACTTGCAACAGGTTTTAAGCCGAAAAGGTGGCCGTTTCCCTTTATTTTTCCGCCGCCTTTAAGTGCAATATTTTCACACCCCTCGGCATACAAAATAGCCTTTTTTTCTTCGTAGCCCTTGCCTGTTTCGTTAGAAATTAAAGAGGAATTTTTAGTGATAAAAAGAGTGACGTTTGACAAAAGAGTGACCGTTTCGCTCACATAATCTCCGCCGTCAACAAGCACAACACCGCCGATTTCACTCGCCTTTTCAATTGCCTTGTTAATGAACGGGGCGTTGTTTAAATTTTGCGTATCTGCGCCGTATTCCCTGATATCTACAACATTTTTCCTCGGTTTACCCTGCTTTCTGATATATTTTTCCTCAGGATAATAGCTTGAAAAATCGTATTTTCTGACCTCTTTATAAGGCTCACCCTTGCTAACTCTTAAATCCTTGCCGAAGAAAAGTGTTTTAAGCTTATCTATATCATTTCTCTTTTTCTTATACATAGCTTATATCCCCTAATTACAAAAACTGCATACATATTAATTATATCAAAAAAATAATTTAATGTAAATACTACAATTTATTAATATTTAGGTGTATAATTAAGATAAGGGATAGGTTATTCTTTTTTATCAAAGTTTAACATATACCCTTAGGTTAAACACAGGAGGTATTATTTATGATTAACATTACAGCAAGAGGATTTGAACTCAAGCAAGGTACAAAAGACGGAATTGAAAAGGAGCTTAAAAGAATTGAAAAAATGCTCCCTGAGTCGGCAGAATTTGACGTAACACTTGCCAAGAAAAAGGACGGCTATAAGTGCGATATAACAGTAGTAAACGTAGGCTCATTCATCAGAGGCGAAGCAAGAGCAGACCGAATTGAGCCTGTTGTTGATATGGCGGTTGACGACCTCAAGAGAAAGCTGAGAAAGCTCAAAACCTTCCTCGTTGACAAAAAGAGAAAGGGCGGCATTGACGAAATTGCAAAGGCGGTTGCTCCGCTTGACGATGTAACCATGGATGATTTTGACCAATTCGACTCATCAAGCGTTGATATCAAAAGAAGAAAATCCATTTCACCTAATATGATGACAGACGACGAGGCTATCGTTCAAATGGAAATGCTCGGTCACAGCTTTTTCGTTTATCTCGGTCTTGACGGTGAAACAAAGATTATTTATAAGAGAGAAAAAGGCTACGGCCTTTTGATTTGCGAATAAATAATCGCTATTGTCCGTTAAATATCGGCTCATTTTGAGCGATACGGAGTCTGCGACATTAAAATGTAAACTTCAAGTTTACATTATGAAAACCTAAAATAAGTTGAACAAAGGGCACTTCTTTGGTAAAATGATTACAGAAATCAACCAAGGAGGTGCTCTTTATGAATTTCAGCGAAAATTTAAGAAGATTAAGAAAAGCAAAGGACATTAAGCAAGAGGTCCTTGCCGAGGCTATGAACGTTTCCCGTCAAACGGTATCAAAATGGGAAAACGGCACGGCAATGCCGGATTTTAAAAAGCTTAATGCACTTGCAGAATATTTTGGCGTTACTATGGATGAACTTTTAGGTTTCAGTAATGACAAGAATAATAATGATAATATAAATGATTATACAAAAGAATATATAAACGAGCTTATCACACTTGAAAATATGCAAAGCTCTGAAAAAATCAAGGAATTATATAAAAAGCTGAAAACCTGCGCTATAATTTTCTGTGTCGCTTTGGCGGTTATAATATTCTTTATGATTAGTATAAATAACCAAATTGATAATTTGAAATCGCAAATTAATAATGTTCAATCGCCGCAAATTATACAAGACGATTCCGACGATAGTTCTGGAAACACACATGATATGTCAGACGATGCAAGTTATGAGGTTTTAAGCTTTGACAAGGATAAGCCGTGGCTTGCAAACGTTTGCTTCACCTATGCGCCCGAAACATACAGCAATTCATTAAAAGTTACGCTTGAAGTGCCGCAAGATGATAATAAAACAAAGGAGCTTGAATTTGAGCGCAAGGGCGGCAAATTCGTTCTTGAAACTCAGCTTGACGCAACAATAAAGGGCAACTATACCCTTTTGGCAAAGGACGACAGCAACACGTCAACTATTGATTTAACACCTGATTATGCGTCTGAATACTTTAATGTTGACAATTACATTTCAACCGTCACCTATAAAAATACATATTTGCAATTTAAGGCAGAGGATAGCAATAATGTAAAGTTCAATTTAAACTCAAAGCAAGAACTCGAAAAAGCGCATTTAAAAATTTATTCAGGCAAGAATAAAGACAAGGTGCTTTATGAAAAAGATTGCCGTGTTGCCGATAACACCGTATTTTTAGGCTATTTAAAGGCAAAGATTGATTACGAATTAATCTTGACGAGCGTTGATTTTGAAATAAGTGCAACAGACAAAAACGGAGTTAAATACATCTACTACACCAACGTAAGTATTGACCTAAGCGATGAAGAAATCGGCTCTGTAGAAACAGACAATGAGCAGTACGAAATTGAATTTCCAAACGGCAAAACAATTATAAATAATTCATACGACGATTAAGCCGTATTGAACATTTCTTTTAATTATGGTATAATTTTAATCACTAAATTTAAGGAGTGTTACATTATGGCTGAAAGTATTAAATATATCGGTGCGAGCACGCACGACCTTGATTTATTTGAGGGGCAATATTCAATTCCAAACGGAATGGCTTACAATTCATACGTTATTGACGATGAAAAAATCGCAATTATGGACACGGTTGACAAGATTGTTACAGACAAGTGGCTTGAAAATCTTGAAAAAGCGCTTGACGGCAGAGAGCCTGAATATCTTGTGGTACAGCACTTAGAGCCTGACCATTCGGGAAATATCAACACTCTTTTAAAAATATATCCGCACCTTACTCTTGTTTGCACGGCTAAGGCAAAGGCAATGCTTGAGCAGTTTGATATTGATGCTGAAAATGTTATGCCAGTCAAGGAGGGCGACGAGCTGTCGCTCGGAAGCCATACGCTTAAATTCATTCTTGCACCTATGGTTCATTGGCCTGAGGTTATGATAACTTATGAGGAAAGCGAAAAAGCCCTTTTCTCTGCCGACGCATTCGGCAAATTCGGTGCACTTGATGTTGATGAAGATTGGAGCTACGAGGCAAGAAGATATTATTTCAACATTGTCGGCAAATACGGCTTACCTGTATCTAATGTTTTGAAAAAAGCAGGAAAACTTGATATTAAGACAATTTATCCGCTTCACGGTCCGATTTTATCCGATGAAATTCCTGAGGTTTTAAGGCTTTATACAATTTGGTCATCTTATGAGCCGGAGGATGAAGGTGTATTTATCGCCTATGCATCAATGCACGGCAACACAGCCGAAGTGGCTCGCAAAATGAAAGAAATCCTTGAAGAAAAGGGCGCAAAAGTTGCAATCTCCGACCTTTCAAGAAGCGATATGGCAGAAAATGTTGAAAACGCATTCAGATACAGCACACTTTTATGTATGGCGCCAAGCTATGACGGCACAGTATTCACCCCTATGGCTGATTTTATTCACCGTTTAAAAACAAAGCTTTATCAAAACAGAAGAGTTGCCCTTGTTGAAAACGCATCATGGGCACCGAGTGCCGTTAAAGCTATGAAGGCAGAGTTTGAGGGTATGAAAAACATTGATTTAATCGATAATACGGTTACAATCAAAACAACATTAAAAGAAAATGATTAAGGAGATGGTTTATCTAAAAATCATCATTAATTAGTCTGGACATTAATTTATATCCTTCTTTTTTATCCAAACTGCCTTTAAGAACACCCTGTTCATCAAATGATACACTCTCATCACCTGTTTTATCAGAGGAATATATTATTAAAGGTACATCATCTCTTGTGTGGGTTCCAACTGAAACCGGTGTTGGATGATCGGGCAAAATAGCTGCCTTAAAGTCCTGACCTTTTAAACTGTCTAAAACCGGACCTACAATATGCTTGTCAATTTGTTCAATAGCTTTAACTTTTTCAGCAGTGTCTGATGCATGTCCTGCTTCATCAGGAGCTTCAATGTGTACAAAGACTACATCATGGTTTTTTAAAGCTTCAATGGCATATTTTCCTTTAGCTTCATAATCAGTATCAAAGTATCCTGTAGCTCCGGGAACATCAATAATGTCAAAGCCTGCAAAAGCACCAATTCCTTTCAACAAATCAACACCAGTAATTACTGCTGCATCCAATCCGTAAACATCTTTAAAATTAGGTAAAGTTGGTGTTACTCCCTGACCCCATAGCCATACCATATTTGCAGGTTTTTTGCCATCAGCTACTCTTTTTTTATTGACTTCATGATTTTCCAGAACTTCACCTGATTCCCACATAATCTTTTTAATGAAATCAGGTAATTTTTCATCCCATTTGTCACCTGAAGTATTTTCATTTAAGTCTTCACCTGCAATATCATGAGGAGGCATAGTCTTTAAACCAGCCAATAGCTCAGCATCTTCAGCACTGTCACATGAATACACAAACAGATGTCTGTAACTGACTCCTGAATAGAATCTGCCTTTAAAATCATCATATTTTTCATTGAAGTAATCATTTAAGCTGTCCATAAGTATTTCAGCTTCCCCAGAAGTAATATGACCTGCATTAAAATCATCCATATGGTTGTCCTTCTGGGTAATGGTATTGCATCTGAAAATTACATCCTTATCAGTAGTTTCAATACCCATACTGCCTGCTTCCAGTGGTCCGCGACCAGTATAATAATTTGCAGGGTTAAATCCGAAAATACTCATATTAGCTACATCAGAACCTGGAGTGTATGCATCAGGAACATTATTGGTTAAACCTCCAAAACCCGCTTTTGCCATTTTATCAATGTTTGGAGTATCAGCTGCCATAAGTGGAGTCTTACCGTCTAATTCGTCAATTGGATAATCACTTGAACCGTCAGGGATAAAAATTACATATTTCATATTATCATCAAAAAAAGTAAAAGTAAATTAGTATTTAACTTTTAAAATACTAATCAAATCAGTCAACATCGCAGAAGCAGTTTCAAGAGATCCTGCTCCAAGTCCAATAACACTAACATCACCGGCAAGGTCAGTACGAACAGTAGCCATGTTTAAAGTTCCGCTTAAGTCAAATGCGCTGCCTTTTTTAATTAAACGTGGTGATACCTGTAATTTATCTTTAGAAACTTCAGCTATTAATTTAATTAAATAACCTTCTTTTCTGGCTAAATCCATAGCCTGTGAAGTAATATTTGAAATACCTTCAACATCAACATCATCATAAGTAGCATCAATTCCTAAAAGTGAATTAGCTAAAATTACAGTTTTACAAGCTGCATCAATACCTTCAACATCTTGAGTTGGGTCTGTTTCAGCTATTCCCAACTCTTGAGATTCTTTTAAGGTTATATCATAGGAGGAACCTTCGGATGCCATTCTTGATAAAATGTAATTGGTGGTACCGTTCAATATTCCTACAATTGATTTGATTCCACAGGATGAAAGTGTTTCTTTTGTGAAATTAATAATAGGCATTGCTCCACCAACACTGGCTTCATATTTAAATTCAACATTGTTTTTCTCAGCTTCGGATACAACTTCTCTGAATTTTAAAGCCAAATGTCCCTTATTTGATGTTACAACATCTTTTCCAGCTTTAAATGCTTTTAAAGTTAAAGACAGTGCAGGTTCTGCATCAGTTATATTAGTTGGAGTTGCTTCCATCAAACAGTCATATTCCACAGCATCCAACACATCCAAACCTGAAATGGTACTGCCGTATTCAGGATAATTGGATAATTTTCCAAATTCGTTTTTAGTGTTTACAAGCAGTTCTTCATCCAATCCGTCAGCACAGATTGCAGAAGATAAAGAATCTGCAGCAGCTACTATTTTTAATTCTACATTAAATCTTTCTTTAATCATGTCTTTTTTTAATGAGATTGCTCTAGCCACACCCTGACCAACTGCACCAAATCCCATTACTATGACTTTACATTCTTTCATACTATCCCTAAACTTCATTAATCATAAGTAAATCTTTTTCTGCAGCTATTTTACCAATCTTATCAAATATAAATTCTTTCATACCAAAGTCTGTTTCAATATTAATTAAGGCAGAGGATTTGGATTCCCCGTCTAATTTAATATCAAATCCAACTACATAAACACCGTCTAAAGAATTAATTTTATCCATAGTGTCTCTAATGTCGTTATCAACAATATGACCAATTAAAATAGTGCTCACAACTTCCTTTTTAACGACTCCATCCATTGCAATAATTGAAACTCCCAACTCTTTGAACCTTTCAATAACCCTGTCAAGGCTATCACGTTCACCTTCAAGAGTAAGCTGAACAGGAATCATTCCTTTTTCATTTTTAGAATCTCTTTTATGGATTACGGTAACCAGGTTTGCACCAAGGCCACTAATCGGATCCAAAACAGAAACAAGCTGTCCAGGAACATCCATAAGTTCTAAAACCAAATCCATTTTCATAAAAAATTCCCCTAATTAACCCAATCTGCTCTTTTAACAACAAGTTTGCCTTCTTTATCAATATGAGCATTCCTTAAAATTTTTTCAGGATGTTTCTCATGAGATTTATCTTCACGAGTAAGATTTAAATTGTCAGTAATATACCAAGTTTCTTCAAGATCTGGAATATTCTCTAAAGTTTTTGAAAACTTGTTTAAAATATTTTCTGCATCTTTTTCAATTTTCATAAATAAATCTCCTATGATTATTTGATAATAATAAAAATAATTTTGTTTTTTAATATTAATAAATGTTTATTAAAACTTGGGCTTTTTGCCAACTTAAAATTACATTGCCAGTTAATCCTGACAACAAACATTTGTTGGAGTAAACCTTTTTTAAATTTATTAAAATTATCTGTTTGTATAGATATTTCATTGATTTTATTGTCTACATTTTGGAATAAATCTATAATTTGTTGTTGTTCACTAATTGAAGGAATTTCAACTTTTAATTTCAAAATTTCTTTTTTAGACAAGTTAAATCTTGTACTTCCTTGTGCTAAAATCATTATTTTGTTTCTCATTATTGGACTTCTTAGATAATACGCTAAAAACAAAGGATTAACATCATAGTTATTATTTAATCTAAATCCAAAGCAAAAACTGTTTAAATAGCAATCTTCAACCGTACTGCTTAAAACTGATACCATACCCACTTCTTCAGGAGTTTCAGACGAACCCGTGAAAAATAAATCTCCTTTTTTCACTTCATTTTGAGATTTGTTATTTAAATCAACATTTTCAGTAAAATCTGATTTAAGTATATTATTGTCAAATATGGATTTATAAGTAATATATTTTGAATTTCCTTTCTCAAAATTATCTTTTGATAAACCTGACAATCCATTGTAAGTTTTTCCTATATCATTTAGTGCAAAGGTTTCCCATTCAGAAGTTTTGTCAAATCTTAATTTTTGTGCGAAAATCTGTTGCATAAGATAATTTTTAAAATCAAGATATAATTGATGCTTTTTTTCTAAAAGTTCTATTTTTTTATCAATATCTGAAATAAAACTTACAATATTCTGTTGTTCTTTTTTAGAAGGAATTTCTACATTTAATTTTGAAAGATTATTCTTACTTATTCCTAATACTGAAATTCCATTAGCAATTATTTTAATTTTTGTTTTGAGGTTATTAGTTGAAAATAAATACGCTTTAAAACCATTAACAGCCATATCATTTTCATCACGAGCTAATATAGTATGCAATCCAGCTAACACTTTTTCATTATTTATGTCTTTAACTTCAATAGCTTTACCAATATCTTCATAGTCTTCTGAAGCATCAGCAATTATTAAATCTCCTTCTCGTAAATATTGATCTTCAGAAAATTTAGACAAATCTAAATCATCATTAATAAATGGAATATCTTTATTATTATCTATTGAAACAATTGATGGAAATTTTGTGTGAATATCTCCATAATGAATATTTTTAACACTTCCAGTATCATAATTCAATTTTTCTCTTGAAAATGAATTGGTGGAATAGAAAGTCAAAATTTCACCTAATGTATAGGAATGCCATTCACTTGAATAGCTTGGAAATCGCAATTTAAGCCAGGTTTACTATGCCAATGAATTTGAAGCACTGGGAAATAATCTGATAGCTGCAGTTGGAACCTACTTCAGCAGCAGCTGTGAAAAATACGAAATCAGCATTTATGTAAATGATATATTAAAACACACACAAAACGGAACAAGTGCATTTGGCGGTTTTTCAACTGTCAAATTAAATAATTACATTCCAGTTAACAAATGAGACATTTTCAGAGCTGTAATTAAAGGTGTAAATGTCCCATTATCCATAAATACCAGAGTTCATAATGACGATTTAGCTACTTTAAATATAAATCTGATACCTGGAAAATATATCATAACAGCTATTGAACCGGTAACCGGATTAGATATGGGGTATGGAGTAACTGTCCTTAAATAGAGTTTTAAACTCTATTTTAAATACTCCTCAATATCAGTATCCTTTAAAACTTTTTTTCTTAAAATTTTGTCAATACCCGTGCCGTACTGGGCTGCCTTTTTAGGTCTGTAAGCAATCTGCTTATCCAGTCCCAAATTGAAAGCTGTTTTTCTTAAAATATTTTTGCGCAGCTTATCATCAGAACCTGAAATCTTATATCTGACCGGAATATTGAGGGCAAATTCAACAAGATTCTTATCTAAAAAAGGAAGACGCAGCTCAACGCCATTTGCCATTGAGCATGCATCATCACGTTCCAGATTAACATGATACATATTAGCCATATCATATCTTAATTCATCATCTAAAGTATTTTCCATATAGCTATTCAGATATCTGTTATAGCCCCCAAACAGCTCATCAGCACCCTGACCTGAAATAGCTACCTTAATGTTATCTTCAGCTATCATTTTAGAAGCAAGATAAACAGTCATTCCCACTCCAATCTTCATCAGATTGTTTTCACCAATTGCCTGAACAACATCTTTCAGACTGTCCTTTACAATACTTTCAGTAATGTCATGAACCTTTAGAGGAAGACCCAAATACTCGGCTACACACTTAGCTGCAACCACATCCTTGGAATCCTTTTTACCGACAGCATACAAAGTAACTTTAAGATTTTTATTTAAAGATATTTCCCGAAGCAGCAAAGCTATCAAAGAGCTGTCAACACCTCCTGAAAATATTACTCCAACTTCATTCAAATCCTCAACCCTTTTTAAAACAGCCAGTTTAAGAAGCTTTTCAAGTTTTCTGTTGTCGGTTTCAAACCTCTTCTGGAAAATATCCGTTTTAGGAGGTATTTCTTCCCAGTTGTAAAGTATATGCCCCGGCTTTAATGTTTTGATATCTCCTTTCAAGCACTGCTTTGAAGAAGCAAAAGCATTATGTGTGTAAAATAAAGGTTTGACACCTAAAGGATCTCTTGAAACAGCCAAGTTAATGCCATCTGTAACAGCATAGGCATAATCCCCATCCAAAAGATTATTAACCTGAGTTACTGCTCTTAAAAGGTCATCCTTATAATAAAAATCAATCAGATTAATTAATAACTCAGAATCAGAATTTATATTGTCATTTTTTGTCAGTTTAGCCAGCAAATTCTTTAGGGAAGAATAATTATAAATCTCACCATTGAAAACCAGAGTCAGAGTGTTTTTAGCTATCGGCTGAGTATGGGAAGTTCTGTTTTCCAAATTATGGACAGCCAGCAGATTATGGCCTAAACCTAAAGAATAAGCGTTTTCATCATTGAAATCATTTAAATCAATACCTTTTTGTATTTTACCATCTAAAAATATTCCTGAAGCATCTTTTCCCCTATTTTTTGATGTTTTTAACATAGCTATTAAATCATCAGCTTTGAAATTACCTTGAAGACCAACTATTGAACACATGATTTAATATTAAATTTTGGAGTTTAAAAAAATAATGATAGTACAAAAGTAAACATTTGATTATTTCAATTCATAGTGCATTATTTTAACTGATTACTATCCAAGTTAAAAAATATTAGGATTTAAATCCTATTATAGTCTTATTTTTAACTTAACGATAGCTATCTTCCTTTGTATAAGGTGATAATAATTTCAATCCTATTATAGTCTTATTTTTAACGATAACACAAGCACAAAAATGCTTAACTGATACTAATTTCAATCCTATTATAGTCTTATTTTTAACTACACACTATTTTGTATACTTGTTGAAGTTACAATTTCAATCCTATTATAGTCTTATTTTTAACGGAAATAATCTGTGTGTCCTGTATCTGCTCTTGTATTTCAATCCTATTATAGTCTTATTTTTAACAACTCAATAATTCTTTCAATGCATCTTTTATTGATTTCAATCCTATTATAGTCTTATTTTTAACAGGCCACATTTTTTCTCAAAAAGGGCAAAAACAATTTATAATTTATTTATTCATGCACTTAAATTTGTTGATTATAAAAAATGTTTTTTATTTATATGTATCAACAAAGAAGACAAAATAATTGAAAATAAAAAATAAAACTTAGAAATTTATAAAATAAAATATCAACCTATTTAAAAGAGGATTATCCTATTTAAATAAATAAAACTTAAAAAAATAATCAAAAAATAAAATTTTTTAAATAGCTAAAAAATAATCAAAAAATAAAATATGTGATAAACAAAGCTTTTAAAATTTATTTTATCAAATTTAACAGTTTAAATAAAATTAAAAATATCAAATTTATAAAATTTCATCGATAGGTGCTTTTTCAATACCTAAAACCTCACGATTCATCACATCAGCCATTCTTAATTTATAAATTATAACTGAATCAACCTCTGTATCAATTATTTTCATTAAACCATCATAAATTATCTTAAACTCGCTTTCACTAGCTTCTCCTTCAAAAACAGAATTTTGAATCCAAAAGAGGTACTGCCTTAAAAATGACTTTACTTTATTGACCCGCTCAACCTTAATATCATAAACTATAATTACATACATAAAGTCACCACCAGCTTACGAATGGATCATATTTTTCAATGCCTAAAATATGTTTTTTAAGTTTATATGCTTCTAATCGGATTAATCTTTGGTAAGAAACATTTTTCTTTAATTTTTTATGTTTAATCGTTTTTTCAAGTCGTTTATTGTATTCTTTAATGAATTTATTTCGTCCTTTATCATTTAAAAGACAACAGTTTAAATCTTCATTAAAATCTTTTTTAGATAACATTCTTTTGTTAACCATATAAAAAATCAATCTATCAACAAAAATCGGCTTAAAAATTTCACTAAGATCCAAAGATAGTGAAAATCTTCTTTCAGAAGGTTCATGAAGATAAGATATTGTAGGATTTAATTGTGTATTATACAATTCTGTCAAAACTGTAGAATACATCATTGAATTTCCAAAGCTAATTAAAGAATTTATCATGTTTTTAGGAGGTTGCCTGGATCTGCCTTCCATTTTAAAATCATCGGGAAGAATTTCATCAAATTTAGAATAATATTCCGAGCGAATCCTACCTTCGATATTCATTATTTCAGTTATTTTATTTGTTGAATTTAACTCTGATAATGTTTCTTTAATATTGTTTTCAATTTTATAATATGCTAAAACCTTTAAAATATTATTTGCTGCTCCTTCAACAAATAATTTAGCTAACTCCAACCTTTTTTGAATATTTAAATAATAATCTGCCTGTTTTACTAACAAATCACCAGACAATAATGTTTCACGAGGATAATAAGATCCACTATAAAATCCATAATAATTGAAAAAATGAATAGGAACTCCATTTTTAGATAAAAGACTCATTACCTGTGAAGAAAATGTTATCTGACCATATGCATAAATTGAATATACTTTATTGATTGGGATTGGTTTTTTACCTTTTTCATTGACAAAATAAATAGTATTTTCTTTCCTTTTAAGAATCCCTTCAGACAAGATATAATAATTCTTTTTTGACATTTTAAAAAACACCTCTATGAAAAACAAAACTCAAAATAAGCACATTTACTGCAAATTCTTTTCTTTTTAGGTTTTGGCATCGAACCATCAACAATATTTTTGATATTGTCAATTATTTCAAATAAATCTCGTTCTTTTTCTTTTGTTAAAGTAATTTTCTTCTTTTTACGACTATCAGGATAATTTAAAAAACCCACAACATTTTTTATATCCTTTTCATGTTTTAAATAAAACATATAATATAAAAGTTGATATTCATTAGCTAAATTCATTTTTTGTGACTTTTTTACTTCATGAATTTCAACAGAATCAGTTATTTTAATAAAATCTACATTAATTAAGTTATCAATAAGAAAATCTTTTTCTCTTTTAAAACTAGTTTCATGTAAAAATTTACCTAACTTGACATTCTCATGCTCATCTTCTAATTGGATATTATGAGAAAATAACCATAATTTAGTTTTGCATATGAAGTAGTAATTAATTTGAGTTCCATTAATTTTAGAAATCATAAAATCTCCACAATCTCAGGATGATAATTAAATCCTCTTTCTTTAGAATATAACGAACTCTCATCATCACCTATACAATCTATAGGCAAAATCACAAAATAACCTATCTTTTCAAAACTATCTAATTTATTTTCTACATTTTCATTATTAACAGAAACATTTATAATAAATTTGTTTAAAATTGAAGAAAATTCTTTTTCAATTATTTTAATTTTATTGAAATCTTCTTTTTCAAATTTATTTATAAACTTTTTATAAAACTTAATTAATTCACAACCATTTATACTATTATTTTCAATAAATTTAAACTCTGATTCCTTTTGTTTATTTTTAAGAAAATTTAGCTCATTGAATGAAAATACAAAATTATCTTTATTAGTTTTATAAAATGATTTAAGATCAACATTATCCATATCTTCAAAATTAAAAGGGAAATCTAATTTAAAAAATATTTCCATATTAATTGGAATAAAAATAGAATATTGATTTAATTTATTATTAATAATATGAATTCCATCATTTTTATCTTGTAATTTAGAATACTTTAACTTATTCCAATTTTTAATATTATCCCTATCATTAAATAAAAAATTATCTTCTTTTTTATCTTCTAAATTATTAATATTACTTGATACATTATCATAATATGTTAAAATATCCGAATAATTATAATTTAAATTTTTTTCTAAAATATGTTTTGTTTCTAAGATTCTAGATTTAATTTCAGAATCATCATAAATATACTCATGAACATATCTTCCATTATTCTTCAAATTAATTAAATAAATATTGCCTTTTTTATTTGAATCATGCTTATTTAACTCTCTACTTCGATTACATCTTCCTCTAACTTGTTCAATAGAATCTAAAATAGAAAAATCTCTAACAACAAAATCAAAGCTAACATCAACCCCTGCTTCAATACTTTGTGTACTTACAAGAATATATTTAGAATCATCATTTTTCATGTTATTAATTTTATGAATTATCTCTTGTTTAACATTGAGTAATAAACTAGAATTCAATAAATCAATGTCAAATTCTTCTGAACATTCACACAATAAATCATAAATTAATTTAGATGAATTTATTGTATTTAAAACTATCAAACCCTTATTATATCCCAAATCAAAATTAGGTTTAATAATATTATTTAGTAAATAATATTTAATATAAACTTTATCATCTAACGATAATTCAACAATTTCCCCATTAACATAAGTTCTATCAAAAATAAAATGATTAAAATAACATTCAGGATTATTAATTAATGGAGTAGCTAATAAATGATTAAATTCATTATTATAATCTAATTTAAGTTTATCAAATTGAGGTAAAGTCGCACTCATTATTATAAAATAAATATTATATTTTTTGGCCATTTCAGTAATTAAAAAATACAAACTATTCCAATTAACTAAAGGCAAAGATTGTATTTCGTCCAAAATTACAATAGAATTAGCTAAAGATGAAACTTTATATTTATATTGTTTTTTATTTTTTATAATACTATCAAAAAATGTTGAAAAAGTAGTGCAAATAACAGGATAATTAAAAAAACTATCTTGTGTAATAACTTTAGATTTAAATTCATCGCTTTTATGGTCAAAAATAGTCTCGCTAGCAGAATAAATTTTTCTAATTTCCCCTAAATTTTCATTTAAACCAAAATTACTTTTTATGACATCATAATTTTGTTCTATAATATTAATAAAAGGCATAGCATAAATTATACGATTTGCACAAGTATGTTCCAACAAATCTAAAGCTAATTTCATTGAAGTATTTGTCTTCCCCCCTCCAGTAGGAATATTGAGGAAAAATATATTTTTATCTTTATTTTTAATCAAATTGTCCGATGCTTCTAAAAGCATGTTTTTTCTCAATAAATTAATTTCATTTAAACTAGAACTATCTTTAATATAATCTGAATTTAACACACTACTATTATAATCCACATTATAAAAAGAACCTGTCATTTTATTCTTTAAGTTATCGTCAATTCTATTATTAAAAGATATTGACTTAACATGATTAAGACTTTTTTTAGATTCTTTACTTGCTAAAACATCAGATATTATTAATAACGAATAAACATAATTATAAAAAAAAGAAACATTACTATCCTTTGAATTTATAGCATTAAATCCTTCTTGTTGTACTTTTTGAAAAATAAATCTATTAAAATTTCCCTCTTTAATTTGATTGAAATTTGCTATATCTAAAAATAATAATAGCAAATATAATGTATTAACAACATTGTTATCAAAATTACCATAAGCAAATTCATCTTCCAACAATACATCTCTTAAAGAAGTATGATGGCCATAAATAGAATAAGTTAAAACCATGAGAAATAATTTATTATGTTTAAATATATCTATATATTTTGAAATGAAAGCTAAAGCCCCTGAAAAGGAATGTTTGTCATCTAATTTATCAACATAGTGTTTTAAATACTTATTTTTATTGTGTAACTTTTTAAATTGAAAACTGAATGATAATTTGCCAGCATCATGAAAAAATATAAAATCATCAATGACATTTATAAATTCGTTGTAAGAAATGTTAATGTAATTCTTTTTTAAAAAGATTTTATAAAATTTGGACATCACTTTTTCATCCATTAATGAATGAAAAATAAAAAGTGTTTTAAGAATATGGTCATTTAATAATTCATTGTTATGACCATAAACTTTAAAAATTTCTTTATTTGTTTCTTTTTCTATTAATGATGAAGAATTAAAATCATATTTTAAATCATAGATATCCATTCATTTTCACCTATTTTAGTTAAGGTTATTCCTTGATTCTCTTTTAAATTATCTTTTAAAGTTAAATTTGAAAAAAAACAATCTTTTAAATCATTAGCAGCATAAAATGATATATCCGAATATTTGAAATCTATAAAATTAGTTCTTTCAACAGGATATTCTCTTATAATATACTCATAGAAAGACTTAAGATAACTTTCATTGTTTTTACTAAAATCAAAAATTAAACCTTCAGTTTCATTATTACCTACTGATTTTAATTCCGTATCTTTAATAAATTTTCTATTTAAAGATCCGTAAATTTTTACATCATTC
>OIEM01000574.1_pt1 | contig 17993 bp, 25 predicted proteins | sample 1581761 | NCBI WGS metagenome assembly OIEM01 (sample SAMN01760978, study PRJEB22395) | human gut metagenome | reverse complement strand
TGCTCTTCCGATCTACAAAGGAGTATTTGGATACAGAAAAAGAGGATATGATGGCATTAGCAAATAAATTATAGTGCAAAAATAACAGGCTTCTAAACCTGTTATTTTGGTACTAACTAATATATCGCATGAGCTCTATAACTTGTAAGTTGTTACTATAATTTAAAAGAAATTCTATGTAAAAAAAGAAAAAACTCTTTACTTATATCATACTAAATACCCAATTCTTCATCAGCGACTTCGTTTTCTTCATCATCACTATAAAATTCAGCATCCTTAAATTTAAAAATTTTTCTTAAGATGTTATTTGGAAAACTATGTATTAGAGTATTGTAATACTCAGCAGAAGTATTATAATTAATTTTTGATTGTGCATATGCATTTTCTGTATCTTTTATTTGAGAAAGTAATTCCATTACACTTTGATTTGCTTTTAAATCTGGGTAATTTTCTAACTCTATTTGAAATTGTTGTGCATTACGGATAACTTTAGTCTTTTTAGTACGTTTTTCGGCAACTCCAATTTGAACATTTTCTTCATGTGACATATATTTATCAGCAACTTTATTTGCTTTTTCCAATAATCTATCTGTTCTATCTTTAAAAACTTTAATATTACTAAATGTTGATTTTGTTTTTTGAAATGCTTTTTGCATTGAGTTATAATTCATAACTAAAACGACAATTGTTGCGGTAACTATTCCTAAAATACATATCGCACCTTGAAATGGCTCTGTTGTAGCTCCTGTTTCATCAGCTGGCATAAATGTTGAAAAAATTAATAACCATAGTAAACAACCAGCTAAGTAAGTACCTAATATTTTTAATATTTGTATAGCAATATTTTCTTTCTTCATCTTTAATTTCTCCTCTTATTTATTATAAAAGTAGTTTACACTTTCTAGATATTGAATGTTTGTTTTTATCCATGGACACCCTACTACAAATCTGTTTATCTGAAATTTGTATGTATCATCCTTAGTTTTAATTGTCATTTTTCCTAGAATTAATATATGACTTATCTTAAAATCTATTACATCTGCCCATGGTATTTCAATATATCCTTCTCCGTTTCTAAGATAAATTTTTATACCTTGTTCATCAAAATAGAAAAAGTAAAATTCTGATTGTTCAAATTTTACATAAGTTTTCCATGGTGTCGGAACCACTGCATTTGGCATTGGAATATTAGTTCCATAAATTATATTTTGAGTTTGTTCTATGTTGTACTTTTTTATAACATTATTTAATTGTTCTGTTATCATTTCTACACCTCCTCCTAATTTGTACTTAACTTTTATTTATCTTATCATAGATTCAAGCAATTATCAAATGTTTATCTACTAGATAAATTACTATAATTTGTTTACTTATTTATTGTATCAACAACAATATCAACTGCTTTACTAATAAAGTTTACTTTTCTTTGACTTATTATTTCGCCATTAGAGTATATGCTAATAACTGCAACAGCGATTTGATTTTCTTCTGTAAAATTTGTATCTCCCATTATTGTTTGCCACTCTATATTTATATCATTTTCTGTTATTTTATTATTGTTTTCTATTACATAACTAATGTCTTTAGAAAATGATGAATTTGAACTTGAAACTACTCTAATTTCATTGTTATTTTGATATATCTTAATTGTGTAAAAAACTTTATCTTTTTCTTTTGAGACAAAGTTTTCATTTGGTGATATAGTCTTTTCATAAATTAAATTTTCATTGTTTACTGTATCAACAGGAGTAGAACTAATGTTGTCAACTGTATATTTAAAGTTTTCTCTATTTGTAACACTTTTTTCAATTACTTTATATACAACAACTACACCGATAACTATCAATATTGCAATTAAAATTCCAATAATTACTTTCTTATTCATTTTTACTACCATTTTGACCTTTCACTTTATATTTTCATCACAACGATAACTTACTAATTCTTGTTACGATTATATAGTAAAAGGTAGATAATTTCAACTGATTATCTACCCTACCAGGGTAATTTCATAAAATATTACAATTTTGTAATATTTCCAATAACTTCCAAAAGCAAATTATCATTAAGCAAGCAGTTAAACATATTAGACTTAACTGTTTGCTTTTTGTTTTTTAGGTAATTCTTATGAATACTTATTCCCATTTTTCTAAATATATTTAGATTTTCTTGGGCTTTCTGACTTAATAATTTACATCTATCTTCATCATAAGTTACATCTAAAATATGATGCATACTTTCAATTTGCCAGTGATTTCTTGTATATCTTAATAACTGCTCTGCTGTTGTATTTTTACTACTTAAATAACAACTTATTTCTTTACTTATCTTTCCATCTTTTTCGACTTCTCTTTTTACTGCAAATATCTTCTTTAGCCCTTTCCAATTTGCTAAATAATCAGTAAAAAATGCTATCTCATTTAATACATAACATGTTCTTGTTTCAATCCTTCCATGACTTTTTTCTTGAGTTTTATATATTTCATATTCACATTCTTTATCTGTTTTATCCATATAATTATCATCAAACATTGCATATACATCTTCATAAAAATTTTTTTGATTTCCTTTTAATTGCAAAACATAATCTCCGCCATTATCTATTATTGTCTTTGCTGTTTCTTTTTGACAATGCATTGCATCTGCTGTTATTACCATTCCTTTTATATTAAGCATTTCAATTAATTCTTGCACTGCTGGTATCTCATTCGTTTTATCTTCTACAGTTTTTTGCATTAATGATATCCCTGTGTCTGTATATGCTGTTACGATATTCATCATTTTTTCTATTGATTTTATGGCATCTGTTGATTTTATGGCTTTTCCATCTAACATTATTTGTGTATGTTTTTCTTTTATTAAACTTTGTGCAATACCTACAATACTTAATCCTAACCATTTTGGATCTATCATTACAAATATCCTTGTCAATGTTGCTTTTGATGGTATTGTTCTTATATCAAATTCCTTCTCTAAAAATTCTTTTTTATTATTTCCATAATCAATCATTTTATCTAATTCATCCATACCACATAATACTGATATCATTACTAATTTCAATACATCTATCAATCTATGTGTTATTGTAAATGGATCTCTATTATCTTCAATTATTCCAAAATACATGTTAAATATATCATTTGTATTCATTTTTATCACCAAGCTGATATTACCATATTTTTGGAAATATTACAATTTTGTAATATTTTATGAAATTACCCTGCTACCCTACTTATTGTAATTTTGCAGTTACTTATTCCAAATCATAGTATATTCAATTTCTTTTGTATTTTCATCTATACTTTCATCTTTTACTATAAAATGATTCTTTTTATAAAAGTTAATAGCATTTGTATTTTTCTTATACACACTTAATGTCAAATTGTTTTTGCTTTCTTTCACTTTATTTAATAAAGATGTTCCTATCCTATTACATTGATTATTTGTATCAACAAAAATGCCCTCAATATAGTTATTATTTACTCCTATAAATCCTACAATTTTTTCTTTAATAATATAAACATATATTTCTGCATTTGGTAGAACTTCTTTAACAAAATTGTAATTATTTTTCCAATATTCCTTTGGAATAAATTGATGAGCTTTTATATTTTCATTTTGCCATATTTGCATAACTTCATCTATATCATTTATTTCAAATTTCCTTATCATATATTTCTCCTACGAATTGTAATTTAACGAATCATATGTGCTGTAATAATTGTATAACTATATGAGTTAATAGTTATCTTTATATTATCAATTTCACAATACCAATTCTTACCTTGTTTATATATATTACAATTCTTATCTAACACTTTCTTTTTGCAATATTCTACAACATTATAAATATCTAATTTAAGATTTTTTTTAATTCTGTCAATACCCATTTCGGTAGTATGAACTTTATCTATATTTGATAATAATATTTCTTTATTCATTTGTAATCATCTCCATATATTGTATTTTTTATTTTTTCTTCTCTTTTTGATTTTGATTAAAAATCAGCTTATCTACAAATACTCCTACAAATACACCAGGAATAAACCCTAACAATATTAAGAATATTTCCATATATGATACCTCCTCTACAACTTACTATTTATATTTAACCGCAACCATATAATCGTTTGTTTCAACTTTTCTTTTTTGACCATTATATTCAAATTCGGCATTAGTAAAATAAACACTATAATTCTTATTTTCAAAATAATCTCTACTAACACGCAAAACTTCATCAATTTGTTCTTCTGTAAGTCCTGCTTTTACTTTTAATTCATAATAAGAATATTCAATATAATCTTTATTTTCGCTTTCTTTTTCTTTCTTATTTATAAATTCAATTATAAATGCTTTTAATTCTTTATCGTTCAATATTCTCACTTCCGTTCTAAATTATAAATATATATTTTAATTATCATATCTAGCAAGAATATTTATCAAATTACTATACTTAACACTTTCTTTTGCAAGGTCCATATTTTTCAAACTTTTGCTCATAATATGAGTTGCTATATTATTTTCACATTTTTTTATTTCTTCTGTACTATAATTTCTATCTTCAATCTCTACTCCTAGTTGACTTAGTAATTCTTGGTTGGCATTAGATAAATCAGTTTTAAAGTTCATTTGTTACTCCTATTAAAAATATATTTTACTAGATAAATATAACACAAAAAATAGCAATAATCAAATTGCTATTTGCCTAAATTATTATGCAAAGCTTCCTTTAATGTCATAATACACTTATTATATGCTTTAAGCTCATTTGTGTCAGAGTTTTCAATAACAGTTAATAAATTGTTTTTCATTCTTGATTTTTTTGAATTTTCCGTTCCAAGTAATAAATAATTTAAACTAGCACCTGTGGCATATGCAATTTTATAAAGCACTTCGATAGATGGATAAAATTCTCCTCGTTCTAACTGACCAACATATCTATCTGTACCTAAATCACATCTTTGGGCAAATTCTTCTCGTGATTCTCCAATTATTTGTTCTCTTAATTCTCTGATTCTTGCTCCGATTAGTATTTTATCTAATGCCATAACTGACCTCCCTTCAAGAGATTACTGTACCAGCTATATTTTATATTCTTTGGCAGAAACTTTATATACTGCAACAGACTGAAAATATGTACTTTGACAAAGTAGAATTTTGTCGAATAATGTTGGATTTTAAAGCGTTTCATAATTTATACATTGTTCAAAAGTGTGCTTTTCCAAATTTTAGGTGACAGATTTCGACAAATTTTTAAATTTTTCCGCAGTATAATTGCCACAGGGCTTAATAGAGCTTGTTTAGGAGAATACTTTGCAAAAGAATTAAAAGTTAAAGATTCACAAAGGAAGTAATTTTTTAGACATAGTATATTAGGCTCTTTTTGTATGCAAAAATTTTATATTTTTAGGAGAGGAGGTTTTATTTTTCATGTGTTCACTTAACACAGGTGCTGTTAAGCCCAAATGAAAATTTGGGAGGAACATTTATGGAAAGTAAAAATTCTAATGAAGCAAAGTTTGATAGTTTCTTAACAAAAACTATAATATTATCATCTAAAAAGTATTTCAAAAAACAAATTGATATGAGTTCAAAAGAACAAACAATTTTTGATGACGAAGGATATTGTGCCTTTGTTGAGAGTTTTTTTGAGCTTAACAATGGAGCTAAAAATGACTATGAAAGAGTTGATATATCTTTGTCTATAAAAGACGCTTTAAATTCGCTGTCTGCTATTGAGCAGGCAGTTATTTTTTTGCTATTTCAAGAAGAATTATCACAAAATGAAGCAGCACAAATTCTCGAAATATATTCAAAAACTGTTAGCAAAATAAAAATTAGAGCTATTGAAAAATTAAAAAAATATTTTAAGGAGGACTTATAAAATGGGTAATAAAAGTATTTATGAATTAGGAATATTAGCACAAAAAGGTGATGAAATGGCTATGCTAGAAATCATTGATAGAAAAAAAACTTTACTCAAAAAATATAGTTTTGGAGATGAAGATAGATACCAATATTTAATACTAAAACTAATTGAAGGAATAAAAAATTACAAATTTTAAAATTTAGGGGAGAATTTTTTGGAGTTAAAGGATGTTTATATAGTGAAGGGCAAATTTTAAGAAAGCACTATATAAAAAGACAGATAAGACTAGCTCTTGTCTGTCTTTGTCTTATTTTATGGAAAGGAGATTTAAAATGTTTTTAAGATTTGTATTATTAGGAATATGTCTCACTTTTATACTATTCTTTATAGATGTATTGCTACCTAAAATTAAACTTAAAATTAAATTTCATAAAGAATTAAAACAGAAAAAGCAAAAACAAGAAGCATTTAGAAAAAAGATGAAAGAATTAGAGATTAAGTAATTTCTCTAATAGCCTTGTCGTATCAAAAAATTGTCGACAAAAAATTAACCATAGGTGATTAAATGGAAAATTCAAAAGAACTAATTATAAAATATTTTTTTAATGAGCATCTAAAAGTAAAAGAAATAGCAGAAATGATACATACATCTTCTAGTTACATTACAAAAATAATTAAGCAAAATGAAAGATACTCTGAAGAAAAAAAATATAGATGCAATAAGTCAAAAGAAAAAAGAAAAAAGGATCAAAATAGATTTATAAAACACAAAAGAGAACAAAAAAGAATTGATGATAACTTTGCTTTTGTGGAAGAACAACACAGACAGGCAACTTTGGAATTATCAAAATCTAAACATTTAAGCAATGAAAGTTATCGAAAATGGAACATTAGTGCTTATAAATATAACCCTTCTAAACATAGGTACGAATTTGATGAAAAACTTGGGCGTTCCGCAGATGTACCTAAATATATAAAAGAAAGGTAAAAAAATATGGAACAAAAATTATTAAAAGTCTTTAAACTTGCAGATAAATTAAATACAAAACAAAGTAAAGTTTATGCAGAAATAAATTATTCTGCAAATGATTCGCAAAAATTAGAAATTATTATAAGGTCAAAAAAAGATTATTCTTATATTGAAAAATGCGAGATTACTATAACAGAAAATTCAGAAATTAAATGGGATAGCATTATTACACTTTTTGAAACTTTTGTTGGGGGTGTATCATATGAATAAAAAAGAAGCAGTTGCTTATGGTCAAATAGCTTTTGAAAGTATGACGCACTCTGATTTTAAGGGTGAATTAAGTGTTGCTAATTTTGGCATAGAAATGAAACAGGCCTTCAAAATGTATCCAAGAAATATTGTAGTGAGCATTGCAGAAAGTAAAGTTTATGCAGAAAAAAAATTACAAGATTTAAAAAATGGATGTGATATCAATGGACGATAACAATGAATGCTTAGGCATTAGTATTGATGAAGCATGTAAATTACTTGGAATAGGTAGAAATTTGATGCTAAAATTAGTACATGTACAAGGATTTCCAGCAATAATTTTTAAGAGAAAAATTATTATAAATAAAAATTTATTGCCAAAATGGTTTGATGAAAACTGTGGAAAATATGGGCATTATTGAACTGAAAAAATTTTTTCGGTTCAACATTGCTTATTTTTTATATTTATTATAGAATATTGATGAATTTATAGTATCAAATTTATCAATATTCTCAAAACCTCTAAAGGGAGGATATTGAATGGAAAAAATACTTTGTAATACCACTAATACTATGCAAAAAATGGATACACCTACAAAAGAAAAAATTAGTGGGGCAACTTTTTATCGTGTAAAATTATTTGATAGAGCAAATAGACATGATGCTAGAATTTCTTTGCCAATTTTTAAAACAGGAGTAAATCCTAGATTAAGTGCAAGTTCTTCTACCTCAAAAGAAGAAGCAGTATTAAAATTACTGGAAAAAATTAAGGCAGCATTAATTAATGGAATTAATGAAAAAACAGTAAGTGCTAATAATTTGTTTTTTATTTTTGATAACATTTCAACATCATTACATGATTTAGGAATACAAACAACCTTAATTTTAACACAATTTCATAATATTGTTTCATGCATATATGGATATTTGAACACAAATATTATTGCACCAGTTGCTCCTCAAGTAACGGATGCTGTTTTAAGTAATAATCAAATTGCTAATACAGATCTATATGTTTCAAACGCAAATAACCAAATACAACCTGATAAAGATTTACGCGAAATATTATCTTTCCAACAGGTTGCAATAAAATGGTTTAATTACAAGAAAAAATTTACAATAAAAACAGAAGAAAATCTAAAACCTTTAAGCAAAAAAACTCTATCAGGTTATAATAAAATAATGAATTTAATCTTGATTCCTTATTTTGCTAATAATATAAATATAAATTCTTTAAGCAATGATGATTTAAATAATTGTATAAAATCAACGAAGGGTACTAGGCAAAAGGAAAGTGCACAAATAGTTTTAAAAATGATTATCGACTATGCTAGGGATCAAAACTATATAAATTCATTAAGAACAATTAACAAACCTCAAAAAGCACCTCAAAATTCAATGTTACAAATAGAAGGTCATGATTTTGTATATATAGAATCAAGTAGACAAGAACATTGGTTAGATTGTTTTGAAGATGCAGGAACAGATATTGCATATTTGTTTGAAGGAATGTTGTTAGAAGGTCTTAGGCCAGAAGAAGCCTGTGGACTTTGTTGGGATTCAATAATAGATGATGACAATTATTTTATTATAAATACTGCTTTTAAAGATTTTCCAATATATAATGAAAATGCTGAAATTATAGGTCATGTTAGAGAATATGATAAATTAAAAACAGACACAAGCTATAGAAAAATACCAATACATCCTAGATATAAAGATATATTAGCAGAACATAAAAAAAATCAAAAAAAGCTATTTAAAAAACTTAATTTAAAATGGAGTGAAAAAACACCAATATTTTTAAATAGATATCATAAGCCATATGTTCCTGAAAATCTTTCAAAAGCTTTAAGATCTTTTAGAAATAAGTATAATCTTGAATACCTTACACCCTATGGATTGCGACATTCTTTTGCTACATTTATGTCTGAAAAAGGTATGAGAGATATTGTTTTAATGAAATTGATGGGACATGCAGACTTTAGAACAACTGAAAAATACTATATTTTTGTATCTGATGAAAGAAAGAAAAAAGAATATGAACAAGCATGGGGATTAACTCCAACAACAAATGAAGAAAACATTGATTGCTCTAATATTCAAAATAATAATGATAACAATATTGATATGAACATGATGGCAAAAGAATTTGAACAATTGCAAAAAATATGGATGCAAACTCTTGCAATATTTGTAATGGCACAAAAAAATAATACCATTTAAGGTATTATTTTGGTGCATCACCGGGGAATCGAACCCCGAACCTCCAGATTAAGAGTCTGTTGCTCTGCCAATTGAGCTAGTGATGCATGTAAAAAAAGTTTATTGGCTATAAAAAATGTTTATTAGTTTTAAAAAAAATTTATTGGTTATAAATATTGGTGCAAGTTGGTGCAAGTTGGTGCAAGTTGGTGCAAGTTGGCGCAAGTTGGCGCATTTTACAGATTTTATAAAAAAGTAAAACCTGTAAAAATCTACAAATACAGTGTTATATGCACATTGGCGTTAATAGATATATCCCATTGCCATCTGATTAAGAGTCTGTTGCTCTACCAGCTGAGCTAATGGTGCATATAACGATATTTATTATAATACTAAATGTAACAAATGTCAATAATTGCTTGAAAAAAAAGTTAAAATATGTTATAGTATATAAGCAAATAAAAGAGAAAAGGAATATATTGGCAAAATAATTGTAATGGAAGGAAGGGATTTAACATGTTAACAGCAACTGGAGTAACAGTTAGATTTGGAAAAAGAGTATTATTTGAAGATGTAAATATAAAATTTGGAAAAGGAAACTGTTATGGAATAATAGGAGCAAATGGAGCAGGAAAATCAACATTCTTAAAAGTACTATCAGGAGAATTAGAACCAAGCAAAGGAGAAGTATCTTTAGAAAAAGGAGAAAGACTATCAATATTAAAGCAAGATCACTTTGCATTTGAGAATTACACAGTAATAGACACAGTAATAATGGGAAACAAAGAATTATATGATATCATGAAAGAAAAAGATGCAATCTATATGAAACCAGATTTTTCAGAAGAAGACGGAATGAAAGCAGCAAAATTAGAAGAAAGATTTGCAGAATTAGATGGATGGAATGCAGAATCAGATGCAGCAATGCTTTTAAATGATTTAGGAATAATTCCAGAAAATCATTATAAAATGATGAGTGAACTAGAAGCTAGAGAAAAAGTAAAAGTATTACTTGCACAAGCATTATTTGGAAATCCAGATGTATTACTATTGGACGAGCCTACAAACGACTTGGATTTAAAAAGCATAAACTGGTTGCAAGAATTCTTAATAAACTTTGAGAATACAGTAATAGTAGTATCACATGATAGATATTTCTTAAATAAAGTATGTACACATATTGCAGATGTTGATTTTGGAAAAATTAAAGTATACCCAGGAAACTATGACTTCTGGTATGAATCAAGCCAATTAGCATTAAAACAAATGAAAGAACAAAACAAAAAGAAAGAAGAAAAAATTAAAGAATTACAAGACTTTATTGCAAGATTTAGTGCTAATGCTTCAAAATCAAAACAAGCTACATCAAGAAAGAAAACTCTAGAAAAAATAGAGTTAGATGAAATAAAACCATCAAATAGAAAGTATCCATATGTTGATTTTAAACCAGATAGAGAACCAGGAAAAGAAATATTACAAGTAAAAAATATATCAAAAACAATAAATGGAGAAAAAATATTAGATAACATATCTTTTACAGTAAAAACAGGTGATAAAATTGCATTTTTAGCAGATAATGAAAATGCTAAAACAGTGTTATTCCAAATAATTGCTGGAGAAATGGAGCCAGATGAAGGAGAGCTTATCTGGGGAACAACAATTACTAAATCATATTTTCCAAAGGATAATAATTATTTATTTGACACAGACGAAAGTTTAACAGAATGGTTAAGAAAATATTCAAAAGATCCAGATGAAACATATGTAAGAGGATTTTTAGGAAGAATGTTATTCTCAGGAGATGAAGCATTAAAATCTGCAAATGTAATTTCAGGTGGAGAAAAGGTAAGATGTGTTTTAGCAAAAATGATGTTATCAGGAGCAAATTTCTTGATATTTGATGAACCTACAAACCATCTTGATATGGAAAGTATTACATCTGTAAATGATGGAATGAGCAAGTTTAAAGGAAATATATTATTTACATCACATGACCATCAACTTACTCAAACCGTAGCAAATAGAATTATAGATATTAAATCTGACAAAGTTATAGATAGAGAGGTTACATATAACGAATACTTAGGAATTGAATAATGGAAAATTGGGGTCGGTCCTTAAATTTGCAAATTTAAGAACCGACCCCAATTTATCATACAATCAAACTAAATAAACCAATAATTCCAAATATAATAAAAATTATATTTGATAACAATTCTATTGTTGAATTAGAAATTTTTGAACTTAGGAATTTTCCAAAAAAGATAGCAATAGAATCGCTAACAACCATTCCACAAATAGAACCACAGATTAGTGAAATCTTAAATAATGGATATTCTATTCCAAGACCTAAAGAGGCAAGAAAAGTTTTGTCACCAAGTTCACCAATAGCGATTGTAAAAGCCACAATTAATATACAATTTTTAGATATTTTTTTAATAAAATTTATAAGACCTGAATTTGAATCTGTTTCAAAATCTTCTACGGAGGAGCTTGAAATAGATTTTTTTAATTTTAAAAGTCCGACAAGTCCAAACAATAAAAAAGTACAATAAGTTATAAATTTTAATATCAAAATAAAATCTGTACTACCAATTTGTGCAATATGACTTCCAAAAAGAATAGCTAATCCATGACTAAGCAGAGTGCCTAATGCAACACCAAGTAATATATTTGAAGCTTTATTTTTTGTTGAGAATGATAAAACTAAAATTTGAGTTTTATCACCCAATTCAGAAAGAAAGATAAAAATAAAAGAAATTACGAAAGTATATAAATATTGCATAAAAAACCTCACTTTTTTAAATAATATGAATATCTTGGAAAAAATATGCTAATTTGGGGTCGGTCCTTTTTTTCGCATATTAATTCGGAACTGGGTATTTTCTTAGCATAATTGTGAAAATTAAGTGAAAAAGCTTTACAAATCTAAGAGAAAATGGTAATATGAGCGAAGAACATAATAATGAGGAGGAGAAATTCGTGATTCAAGTTGAAAATATTACAAAAAAATACGGAAGCTTTACAGCCGTAAACAATATTAGTTTTGAAATTGAAGAAGGAGAAATTGTAGGATTTTTAGGACCTAATGGTGCAGGAAAAAGTACAACAATGAACATGATTACAGGATTCATTGAACCTACATCAGGAAAAATAATTGTAGATGGATATAATATTTCTAAAAAACCTAAAAAAGCCAAAAGACAAATTGGTTACATGCCAGAGGGAGTGCCACTATATAGTGATTTAACAGTAAAAGAATTTGTAACATATATGGCAGAACTTAAAGGTGTAGCTAAAAAGGAAAGAAAAGAAAAGGTATTGAAAGTGCTTGAAGAAACAGGTTTAACAGAAGTTCAAAACAAATTGACAAGAAATCTTTCAAGAGGATACAAACAAAGAGTAAGTATGGCAGGAGCTTTAGTAAGTAATCCTAAAGTAATAATACTTGATGAACCAACAGTAGGACTAGACCCAAAACAAGTTACGGAAATAAGAGCTTTAATAAAAGAATTAGGTAAAGATCATACTGTAATATTAAGTTCTCACATATTATCAGAAGTAAGCCAAATTTGTAATAGAGTTATTATTATAAATAAAGGACAAATAGTAGCAATAGACACACCAGAAAACTTAGAGAAAAAGGTTGTTAAAGATAATTCTGTATATGTAACAGTAGAAGATACTGAAAATAAAATGGATACAGTAAAAGATAAATTAGAAAAAGTACAAGAAATTAAATTAATATCAGAAAATGAAGATGGAACTAAAAAATATATGATAACAGCCACAGAAGATGTTGATTTAAGAAAAAATATTTTTGATACTTTTGCAAAAGAAGGAATTACAATATTCGAGATGAAAAAATCAGATGCTACACTTGAAGATGCATTTATGCAATTAATCAATTCTCAAAATGAGACAGAGGAAACTGAAAATGAGAATGTAGAAGACACTGATAATGAAGAAAAAGTAGACGAGGAAAAAGCTGAGGAAAAGAATATAGAAACAGAAGAAAATAAAGCAAATGAAGTTGAAGACGCTGAAAAAACAGAAGCAAATGAAGAAGTTAAAGAAGATAACGAAGACCAAAAAGAAGAAGGGGGACAAGAATAATGTGGGCAGTATTTAAAAAAGAATTAAAAAGCTATTTTTTATCTCCAATAGGATATATAGTAATAGGAGCACTTTTATTAGTAGCTAGTGTATTCTTTTATTTAACAACAGTAACTTATAGTAGTATAGATTTAGGTGGATTGTATTTTTATACCGCACTTTATGGATTATTAATAGCAGTACCACTATTAACAATGAGAATGTTTGCAGAAGAAAGAAAAACAGGAACAGAACAATTAATATTAACATCACCAGTTGGAATTACGGGAGTAGTAATTGGAAAATTTTTAGCAGCAATGGCAGTAATAGTAATAGCATTAATAATGTCATTTGTTTATTTTGGAATAATGTGCTATTTTGGAAATCCAAATATACTAGTAATTTTAGTATCAATGTTAGGATTTATATTAATAAGTAGTGCAGCAATAGCAGTAGGAATGTTTGCATCAAGTATAACAGAAAGTCAAGTAATAGCAGGAGTTATTACAATGGCATTTTTAGTTTTAACATTATTCGTACCAGATTTAGATATTGGTTTACCAGACATATCAATAATGAGCTTTTATCAAAACTTCCCAAGTGGAGTTATTACATTAAGCGATGTTGTAGGTCCATTATCACTTGCATTAATGTTTATATCATTTACTATAATTGTAATGCAAAGAAGAAAATTAGTAAAATAGGATAGGAGAGGGAAAAGTGAAAAAGTTTTTTGAAATCATAAAAAATAAATGGCTAATAAAAGGTACAACAACTCTTCTTTTAGTAGCTATTGTAATAGCATGTTATGTGCTAATAAACTGGGGAGTAACTCAAGTAAAAGTTGAAAATATAGATGTTACAACAAAAAAATTATACTCTTTGTCAGATGAAACAAAAAGTAGATTAGCTAAATTAGATAAAGATGTTACAATACAATTAATTAACATGACAAACTCTTCTTATGTTATTGATTATGCTAATAAATATGCAATGGCAAGCAAAAGAATAACAATTGATGAAGTTGATGATTTATCTTCAAGAGTTGATTTACAAACTAAATATAATTTAACAAGTACAGGAAGTTTAATTGTAGTAAAATCAGGTGATAAAGAAAAGACATTATCAACAAGTGATTTATATACTTATGATTATTCTTCATCAAAACAAATAGACAAAACTGAAGAAGCTATTACAAATGCTATTGTTGAAGTTTTAACAGATGAAAAGCCACATATTTATATACTTACAGGAAAAACATATTATAATACAGAACAAGCGTTACAATCTGTAGTTACAGAATTACAAGATGAAGCAAATGAAGTTGATTATTTAGACATTTTAACAAAAGGAGAAATCCCAGAAGATTGTGATTGTTTAGTAATTACAACATTAAGCAAAGATTTAGATGATATAGAAAAAGATAAAATATTAGAATACATCAATAATGGTGGAAAAATAATGATGATAACATCACAAAATATCTTAGAAGTAGATACACCAAAATTAGATGAAGTATTAGCACAATATGGAATAACATTAGGATATGGAGTTTTATTTGAACAAGATAGCAGTAAAATGTTACAAGGTTCACCAGATATGATTATAGAAAGTGTTAGTGCAAGCTTTATGAAGAGTTTAGACATGAGTTTAAAAGCATGCTTTATAGATGCAGGAAAAATTGAATTTGCAGACTCAGATACATTAAGTAATCTTGGAGTTGAATATGAAACAATTGCATCAACAAGTGATAAAGCATTTTTAAGAACAAACTTTAATACAAGCTCAACATCAAAAGTTGATGGAGATAGTGAAGAAGGTTCATCAATTATTGGAGCATATGTAACAAAAACAATTTCAGATGATAAAAAATCACAATTAATAATATATTCAAACGAAACGTTTGCAACAAACTTAACATTACAAGTATCATCACAATATTATACTTATGCAAGTGAATTATATAATAATAAAGATGTTATATTAAATTCAATTTCACATTTAACAGAAAGAGAAGATACAATTGTAATAAGAAAAACAAATGAAACTGAAAATTACACAGTTTCAGATCAAGAAGATGTAATCATTAAAACAATAATATTTGTTATACCAATTTTAACAATATTTATAGGAATTGTTGTTTGGATTATGAGAAGAAGAAAAATTTAATACTTAACTGATGTCATTTTATGATGGCATCAGTTTTTTCATATTTAAGACAAAGAAGTAATATATTAAATTGGGAGTATATTACATGAAAGAAACTTTGTTAATTGTATTAGTAATAATAGGTTCTCTAATAGGAGCTGGATTTGCATCTGGGCAAGAAATTTATTCTTTCTTTTATTCATATGGAATAGGCGGTTTTTGTGGAATAGTTATTACATTTTTATTAATTGGAATATTAATATATAAAAGTTTAAAATTAATATATACACATGAAATAAATGATTATGATGAGTTTTTAGAAATATTTATAAAGAATAAAAAAATTTCAAAAGTAATTAATACCATATTAAATATTTTATTGTTAGTAACATTTTATGTGATGATAGCAGGTTTTGGAGCGTATTTCGAACAAGAATTAGGGATAGCTAGAATTGTTGGATGTCTAATACTTTTGATAACTTCTACAATTGTATTTTTTACAAATGTAAAAGGTGTTTTAAAAGTAAGTGAATATATTGTACCATTATTAATTGGATTTATTGCAATTATAGGTATAACCAATTTAATAAATATAGATGTTGAAACTATTGATTTTATAAATTTTAAAAGAGGTTGGTTCTTGAGTTCAATAACATATTGCAGTTACAATTTTGTTTTATTAATACCAGTTTTAATTTCTTTGAGGAAACAAATAAAAAAGAAAAAAAGCATATTGTACATAGCAAGTTTGAGTAGTATTATAATGCTTATATTATCAATGTTAATATTTATGCTGTTATTCAATTTAAAATCAGGTGAAAATTTATTAGAAATGCCAGTAGTATTTATAATTGGAAAATATTTTACTCAATATAAATTAATATATGCGTTTATAATATTAGCATCAATTTTTACAACAGCAATTTCAATAGGAATAGGACTTTTACAAAATGTTAGTAAAACTAAAAGAGAATATAGATTATTTGTAATTTTTATGTTTATAACAAGTTTAATAGTTTCAAATTTTGGATTTTCTAAATTAGTAAATATAACATACCCAATATTTGGATATATTGGTATTGCTCAAGTAATAGCAATATGTCTTTCTAAAGATGCTTGACAAAAAAAGGCGGTATGGTATAATATAGGCAAGTATCAAAAGATAAAGGAGAAAAGGATGAAAGATTTTTGGGCTGAAGAGCTGCAGAATCAGAGAAAAAGCAAAGTCCGCAAAATAATATTATTAGTAATAATTTTAATTATTAGTTTAGCAATAATAGCAACAATAGTAGTATATTTTGTTAACTCAGAATTTAGAAAATGGTGTGACGAAAATGTAATAAAAAAAGAAATTCAGCAAGATGATGCAAAATATATTGATATTGACATGGATGATAATGTTGAAGTATATGCTTATGATAAATACATATGTGTTTTTAGAAAAAAGACATTGGAATTTTATAATAGAGTAGGTAGTAAAGTAACAACAATAGAGATGGATATAAACAAGCCAGTATTTAGCAATGGAGGCAGATATTTAGCAATCCATGAGGACGGTGGACAGAAATTTTGCTTGATTTCAGGAAAAGAAAAATTATTTGAAGATGATATTGACGGAAATATAAAACAAATTAATATAAGTAAAAATGGCTATGTATCAGTAGTGTTTTCAAATGCTAGTAATAAATCAATTGTTGATGTTTACAACAATAGTGGAACTGAAATGTTTAAAATTAATTTAACTTCAAGAGTAGTTGATGTTAGCATGTCACAAGATAGTAAGTATTTAGCAATTGCAGAAGTAGATTTGTCAGGAATAATAATACAATCTAGAATAAAAGTTGTGTCATTGGAATTAGCACAAACAGACCCAGCTAATGCAATCCAATACACATATGAAGCAGAAACAGATAAACTAATTATGAATATTGAATATCAAGAACAAAACAATTTATTATGTATGTATAATGATAGTATTGATATATTACACGAAAAAGATAATAAGCAAATAGAAAGCTTTATTAATAAAAAGATGTCATTTATGACAGTAAATTTGAATAATAGGGCAATGTTATTAGAAGAAGTATCAACAGGAGAATATACGGCAGATACAAGAGTAAGAATAGTTAATCCGCTGACATTAAAAGAAAAACAATATGTAATAAATGGTGTAGCAAAATCAATAGTAACATCAGAAAATAGAATTGCAGTTAATTTAGGAACAGAATTACATATAATTGATAAAAACGGAATATTATTACAAAAATATATTTCAAAATCAGAAATAAATGATGTAGTAATGACAGACGGCTTAGTAGGAGTAGTATACAGAAATAAAATATGTATTATTAATTTATAAGGAGAGATAAAAATGGGAATTATTTTAGATATAATATTAGTCGCAATAATTGCGTTAAATATATTTATATGTTATAAAAAAGGTTTAGTAAAATTAGC
>OIEM01000562.1_pt1 | contig 18171 bp, 11 predicted proteins | sample 1581761 | NCBI WGS metagenome assembly OIEM01 (sample SAMN01760978, study PRJEB22395) | human gut metagenome | reverse complement strand
TTATGTTGCGTATTGAACTGAAAACATTATAAAATCATATACATATATACATTTTCCCGTGAACATTACTCATTTTTTTTTATAAGATTTTCTATTTTTCTCTTCAATCAAACGGATATAATCTTAAAAATATTATAACCCTTAAGGAACTAGCTTTTACACTATTTAATGAAACATATAGATACAAACAATAATATAAATACAGTAAAAAAATAATTGAACTACTTGTTCAAAATAACATAAAACTATTGCAATATTAAACAAAAGTATATATAATAAAAACAAATTATCTGTAGGTGAGAGGATAAAAAAGTATGAACAAAACAAAAAGAAAAATATTTGAAACTTCAATGAAATTATTTGCAGAAAAAGGCTATGATGCAACAAGTATAGAAGATATAACTGCAACAGTAGGAGTAGCAAAAGGAACACTATATTATCATTTTTCAAGTAAAGAAGAAATATTTAACTTTTTAGTAGAAGAAGGAATAAAACTTTTACAAAATAGTGTAGATATAAAAACTGCAAAATTTCCTAATTATATTGATAAATTAAAAGCTATTGTTTTAATACAAATAAAAATAGTAGTAAAATATGAAGACTTAATAACTATACTTTTAAGCCAATTTTGGGGAAATGAAAGTAGAAACCAAATGTGTAAAGAAAATATCCTTTCATATATTAGTAAAATAGAAGATATTGTAAGAGAAGGAATTGAAAAAGGCGAAATAAAAAAAGGAAATCCACAAGCAATTGCTTCTGAAATTTACGGGTTAATATGTTCAAGTTTGGTATATAAAGCAAGAAGCAAAGAAGAAATAGATGTTATAAAATTATATAAAGAATTTGAGAATACAATAATAGAAGGATTAAAAATAAATAGAGGAGAGATAAAACAATGAGAAAACCAATTCATGATTATATGGAATTTACAGACTTAAAAGATATGCTAAATAAAACTGGTGAGATATATGGAGATAGACCAGCATATGTATTTAAAACTGAAGAAAAAGGTAAGTTTAGAGAAATTACACATAAAGAATTTAGAGATGATATAAATTCTTTAGGTACAGCACTTATTGAATTAGGTTTAAAAGGAAAAAGAGTTGCTGTTATCTCTGACAATAGATATGAGTGGGGATTAGTATATTTAGCTGTTGCAACTGGAGTAGGAGTAATTGTGCCTTTAGATAAAGCTCTTCCTGATAATGAAATCGAGAGTCTAATGATGCGTTCAGAAATAGAAGCTATAGTTTACTCTAAAAAATACGACGAAGTAATGAACAGAGTAAGAGAAGAAAAAAATACAAATGTAAAATATTTTATTTCAATGGATATAGAAAAAAATGAAAAAGAAGTGTATTCATTAAAGCAATTATTAGAAAAAGGAAAGAAAAAAATAGAAGATGGAGATAGAGAATTTTTAGATGCTAAAATTAATGCAGAAGAAATGGGAATAATGTTATTTACATCTGGAACAACAGCAAGGTCTAAAGCTGTTATGTTATCACATAAAAATATATGTGCTAATTTAATGGATATAGCATCTGTTATAAAGTTAAAAGAAGATGATAGAATGTTATCATTTTTACCATTACATCATACTTTTGAGTGTACAGTAGGTTTCTTATATCCGATTTCAAAAGGATGCTCTATTGCATTTTGTGAAGGAATTAGACATATAGCAGATAATGTAAAAGAATTCCAAGTAACTGCAATGATATCTGTTCCTATTTTATATGAAACAATATACAAAAAGATTATGAAGGGAATAGAGAAAAAAGGAAAATTAGAAACTGTAAAAAAGGGAATAAAAATTAGTAATTTCTTATTAAAATTTGGAATTGATATAAGAAGAATAATATTTAAAGAAGTACATGAAAACCTAGGAGGAAAAGCTAGATTATTTGTTGCAGGAGGAGCTGCTTTGGATCCGGAAGCAGAAAGAGGTTTTAACAATTTTGGAATAAAAATGTTACAAGGGTATGGTTTAACAGAAAGTTCACCAGTAATAGCAGCAGAAGATGACAAATATCAAAGATTAGGTTCAATAGGAAAAGCTTTTCCAAGTATAGACGTAAAAATAGAAAATCCAAATGAAGAAGGAGTAGGAGAATTACTTGCAAAAGGACCATCAATAATGCTTGGATATTATAACAATGAAGAAGCAACAAAAGAAACATTAGAAGATGGGTGGCTACATACAGGAGATTTAGCAAAAATAGATAAGGATGGATACATATTTATTTCAGGAAGAAAGAAATTTGTTATTGTATTAAAAAATGGAAAAAACATTTATCCAGAAGAACTTGAAACTTTAGTTAATAAAATTGAAGGAATAAAAGAAAGTTTTGTATACGGAAAGCCAGAAGATGATGGAGATTATAAAATTTGTTGTAAGATTGTTTATGACAAGGATAATGTAAAAGAAATTTATGGAACAGATGAAGAAGAAAAATTAAAAGAATTAATTTGGCAAGAAGTGAAGAAGGTAAACAAAACAATGCCTGCTTATAAATATATTAGAGAAATTACTTTAACAGATAAAGAATTAATAAAAACAACTACTCAAAAGATAAAAAGATTTGAAGAAATGAAAAACGTAATATAAGGAAAAAAAGGGAAAAGGTTAGTAATACTTTTCCCTAAAATTTAGTTTGTAACAAAAATGTAATATTTCTGTAACATAAATTTAATATAAAAAAATGAATATCATCTTGTAGTTTTTTGTTAGTTAATGTATAATTATAGAGAAAAGAGCAAAAAGCAAACACGCGTAAGATAAAGGAGGTAATTTACAATGTCTAAATCTGGCATAGTAAATGTGAGAATGGTTATCACAGAGGAAAAAATATTATCAAATATAGATAAAGTTCAAAAATTGATTAATCCAAAAAGTAAAAAACAAATTATTCAATTAGAAGATGATACTTACTTTAAGGATTTAGTAGAATCAATAAAAACATATTTAATTGAATATCCAAAAAAGAAAAACTTCCCTACAAGTGTGTATAAAGCAGCTTATGGGTTAGTTGAATTTGCTACAAATCAATTTGAAGATAATACAAAGAAAATAGAAGAATTAATTAGACAAAGAGAACAAAATATAGCTTTAGCAGGTCAATTAAAAGGACTTATTGATGCAGTAGTTAATAAAGAAAAGGATTGGAAAGACCAAGTAAAACAAGCTGAAGAAAACTTTTCAGAAGATATCATAGAACCTTTAACTATTGTTGGAAAAGCAAGAAGTACAAAATCACAAAATTATCAAGATGCAATGAAATTATTAAATGCTAGAGTAAATAACTTAGAGTCTAATTTACATATAGAAATTGATATGGAAAGAATTGAAGATAGATCAAAAGCTTTAAGTTATATAGGAATAGAAGTGGCAGATGCTTTAAAATCAATTCCTACACCAGTTGATATAACAGAGCAAGAAACAGTAGTAGAGCAAACAGAAAATGTTGAACAGGTTGAACCAATAGAAGAAATTGAAGAACAACAAGTTGAAAAAATAAAAACTGCTAAGACTAAAAAATCTAAAAAGGCAGAAAATGTACAAAAGGTTGAAGAAAATACACAAGAGCAAACAGAAAATGTTGAACAACAAACTGAACAAGTTCAAGTTATTGAAGAACAACAAGTTGAAAAAACTAAAAAACCTTCTTTATGGCAAAGATTTAAAAATAGCAAATTTGTAAGAGCAATGAAAGCTATTACAAGAATTAGAATAGTAATTGATGCTCCAAACGCACTTCCAGAAGGAAGAGGAGAAAATAATTAGTAAAGTAAGAAGTTAGCTAAAGCTAGCTTCTTATTTTAATTTGACTTTTTTTGGTATATATAGTATAATAACAATCAGTGTAATAGTATTGATCGGAATTTATTAAAATAGAGTATATATGTAGGAAAGAGAGAATTATAAAGACTGCATATTAAGTAAATAACTCTATTATTTTGTACATAGGAATGAAAAATAGTAAATTAGGTCAAAATTAGTTTAGAGAATAAACTAGTTTTTTTAACATTTTAAAATGAAGGGAGAATATATGATAGAAGAAAATATAAAGAGAAGTAAGAAAGAAGAAGAAAAAAAGACTCAAACAAAAAGAACAAGAACTAGAAAGGAAAACAAAACAGAAAAAAAAGGAACACAACCAACTGAAGAAAAAAGAACAAGAAAACCATATCAAAGAAGAAATACAAATAAAATAATGAAACAAGAAATTTATAGGAAAAAGAAACAAAAAAAGTATAAATTAATGTTTATATTATTAAGTATTATGGCAATTATTTTATTATGTTGCATAGTTTATAAATATGGAGGAAGACAAATAAATGAAGTAAAAAATAAAGAAATAGTAGAAGTATTTTCAAAAATAACTCCAAAAGATAGTGAGCAAGGCGAAAGTAATTTATCAAAGGCTAGTTTTGAAACAAAAGAACAAGAAAATACAAAAATCAAAATTGATGGGTATGAAGTTATAGGAATAATAAAAATTCCAAAAATACAATTAGAATATCCAATAATAACTATAAATAAGACAGATACAAATGGAGATGTAACAGTAAAAATATCACCAGAAGAGATGAAAGTACCAATGAAAATATCGATTGTGAAATATTGGGGACAAAATGTGAATAATTTTGGAAATTTGTCAATAGCTGGACATAACAATTATGATGGAACAATGTTTGGCAAGACAAAGAAGTTAGAGATAGGGGATAATATATATTTAACGGATTTGAAAAAGCAGACAATAAATTATCAAATTTATAACAAATTTGTAACAAATCCAAATGATGTGAACATATTGAAAACAGATGATAAATCAGTAAGGGAAGTTACATTAATAACATGTACAAATGGTAATAAGGAAAGGCTTATTTTAAAAGCACGAGAAAACAAATAAATAAGATAGGGGGAACAATAGATGTCAGGAAAACTGAACATGAAGAGCATAATAGCAATAGCGGCTGTAACAGTATTGACTGCAATTGCTATAATTGGTACGGTTGTGTTCTTAAAAGATAAGGGAACATCAGAAGCAACAGAAATAGCTTCAGAAAATGGAGTAAATGGTTCAGGAACTGAAACAATAAATGTACAAGAAAATGGAGTAAAAGAAACACAGGAACAAAATGGAGAAAATAATGGAGTTTTGACAACAGAGGGAATAACAAATAATAATGAAAATAATATAGAAAGAAAAACTATTAAAAATAAAAAAGCTATTGCAAATGGTGGAATAATAAAAAAAGAAGAATATTTTCCGTATTACCATGTTATTGACTGAACGTCTTGACATATTCCCATATGTACTTTTTAATAATAATGAAACCTATAAGTTCCTGTATTATCCCAATAATGGCCTTTATTAGATGAATGGTGCCTACATCATAAATAATAATTATACCAAGAACTTCAGACCAGAGACTATTAACCTTATAAAAAAAGATGTGACTTTAAAAAAAATACTAATATATGGATTTCTCAAATTGCTTTTAATTGAAAGATCCATATATCAGTATTTCATTTCCCTAGTTTTGTATAATATTTTTTTTGATAGGCTAAGCCTTTATCGTTTTTATCGGTAAAATTTCTGCAAATGCAATGAAGAATCCAATGTTTTAAGGAAGCATAAAATCTTTTAAAGCCATTTTACAATGTATTTGTTCTTGACCGGAAACGGTTTCAGAATTCAAATATACATCGATAAGATCGTCATCATTCATGCCTTTATCTTGAAATTTATAATAAATTTCTCCAGGCATTTCAAGACTTATAAACGAAGAAATTGAGTTATTACTACTTTGTATACTATTATTAAAATACAAATTTAGATTCAACTTATTATTAGAAATATCTATATCTTTTTCGCCATCATAGTATAATAAAAAGAAAACTGGCTTATATAAATCATACTCAAAAGTTGGAACAATATTCATATAACCATTTTTTATATAGAATGCTCCGGCCGTTTTATCTAATGAATAAATACTCTTATTTTTTAGATGGATAGAGTCTTGGCCGGATATTTGATACTCTTCACTTAAAGTGTCAACATGAACTGTAAAAGTAGGAATCTGTTGGCTCATTCCATTCGTACTGTTTAATATAATATCATAAGTTTTTCCATCCTCCAATTGAGTTATATTTTCATTTTCCTCCAATAGATTAAAACTAACTATGGCACGTTGCACTTCTTTTAACCAAGGTATACGATTAAGACTTTCTTCTGTTGGAACTAAAATTGCACCAAAATCCGTGTATAACTTGTAGCCACGAATATTGTCTCCACTAACCGTAACATATACACCATTAAATTTAGACCATTGCGCATCATCGTCATTACTGAGACAAGAGCAAAATAGCCCGATACAAACTACAAAGAAAAAGAGGATATAAAATCTAGATTGTTTCATGACATTTCTATAAATTATAATTTAAAGGTAAAAGAGGATGCTTTATACATATTGATGCATCCTCTTATTGTATATTTATTCTATTACCATCCTGCGTTTTGAGACAAATTAGGATTTTTCATACGTTCCGATTGTGGAATTGGGAAGAGATACATTTTATCATTCCAAACACGATTGACAACGTTTCGTTTATAAGTGATAGTACCATCCTCATTTTTTGTAAGTTTCATTTCTATGATGCTCTTTAATTTATCACCGTCTTTCCATCTTCTCAGATCATAAAAACGATGTCCCTCAAAAGCCAATTCTACCATGCGTTCATTCTGATATTTATTCCAAAAAGCATCTGCCGACAAACCTGTTGGAAATTCCGGCATTTTGACATCAGTACGATTACGTATGATATTTACCGCTTCACAAGCTGTCATCCCGAATTCGCCAGCATTATCAGCAGAACCCGTATATTGGAATATGGCTTCTGCATAGTTTAAGTAAAATTCTCCTAAACGATAAGTGATCCATGAATGGCGGCTGGTTTTTGTAGTACTATTGGCACTCAGATCAATGGCTGAATCCAAATATTTTTTCAAATAATATCCGGTAGGAGTTGCACCTGAAAGAGGTTCAGCATTCAAACCTCCATAAAAAGTTTCAATAGGATTGGTATTCTTTGATGGCCATTTTGTATCGCCATTCTTCACAATAGTCATATCGAAGCGTGGATCACGTCCGACATATGGATTAGAAGCGTCATAACCACTTCCTGTTTCATTCCACATTTTTCCAGTAGCTTTCATTTCATAGGCATCAACCATATTTTGTGTTGGACAATTACCGGAATTTCCACCTGGTACTCCCATTGGAAAATTATATTCTTCCAATGTGCTGATGTTACCATTATATCGACGAACAAAAATCATTTCATTATTTGACCAGTTGTTAGGTCCCCACAATTCTGAGTACTTACTTAATTTAAAACCGTTAGCCGTACAAGTTTCAATCACTTCTTTATTAGCTTCAGCTGCTCTGCGCCACAAATCTTTGTTATTTTCCGGATTAAACAATGGACTGGCAGCATATAAAGCAGCACGTGCTTTTAATGCCAAAGCCGCATAACAAGTAACACGACCGTTCTCTGCTGGGGCAATTCCGTCCAGTCCAAGTTTTGTGTAGTCTGCAGGTAATTCAGTAGATAATTTGTCACATTCTGCTATAATGGCATTAAAAATTTCCTGTGCAGGGGTGCGTGTTAGACTGTTTACTTGATCCGTAGTTACCATTTCTGTAAAATATGGAACATCCCCATAAGCACGTACTAAATTAAAGTAAAAATATGCACGCAAAAAACGAGCTTCCTTGAAACTGTTGGTATAACGGAACATTTGTGCACGATAGTCATCATTCAATTTTAGCTCATCAAATGTCAATCCTTGAAATTCAGCCAGATACTGATTACATATCTGAATTGCTTTATAGCTGCTAGTCCAGATATTAGACATTGGATTAGCCGGACTCCAAGATCCGTTTACAAAATCACATATATCATTGTTTGTATAGGCATATTCAGCTTCATCACAAGCGGATGCCAGCATTCCACCTTTATATGTTTGACCAAAGTCATAGTCTAATATGGAATAAACATTGGTAATCATACCAATTACATTTTCATAACTTTCATCTATATAGTCTTTTCCGTAATTGGCATATTCGTGATAATCCAGGTTACATGCAGCCAAAGTTACCATACATGCCATTCCGCTCACTATTTTTTTGATTTTCATAATCATGTTTTTAATTTAAGTTCAACAATTAAAAGCCGATAGTTAATCCAGCCACTACACTACGAGTTAAAGGATAAGTCGCTCCATAAACTTCGGGATCGGCAATATTAATCTTATCAAAACACAAAAGGTCAATACCTCTCACATAAATCTTTGCATTGCTTAATATTTTGCTTTTTTTCACCCATGTTTGTGGAAACTTGTAATACAACTCTATTGAACGAAGTTTCAAAAATGAGCGGTCTGCCAACCACAAGGTATTGGTCTGATAATTGTTCTCATTACTTTGAGAGCTCAAACGAGGATATTTAGCGTCTTGATTTTCCGGAGTCCACCGGTTATCATAATATTCCTGTGAAATCGTTGTATTATTTATTAATGGCCAGTATAAACTCTTCGTATTTAATACAGCAGAATATCTTCCTGTTCCTTGGAACATGGCATCAAAGCCTAATCCTTTCCATTCCGCGCCCAAATTGAATGAATAGTAAATTTCAGGAGCAGTCGTACTATACCCTATAGCAACTTTATCATTCGCATCAATGATATTGTCACCATTGACATCCTTATATTTTATATCACCAGGTTTTACATCACCAAATGACTGCTTAGGACTATTCTCAATGTCAGCTTGATCTTTAAAATATCCGATAACTTCCATACCATAAGTTTGCTTCAGAGGGTTACCTGTAGTTATAAGATTGTCATACATACGCGGTTCTTCCATTTGCTCGATAATCTCATTTTTGGCTAAAGCAAAATTAGCTCCTATATTTAAAGTAATGTCAGCAATTTTTTTGTGGTAATTAGCACCAATTTCAACTCCCCAACTATCTACAATGCCACCATTTTCATAAGGAGCAGTAAATCCTAAGACACTTGAATAATGGCCGCTTGAAGACACCCAAATATCTGAACGTCTTTCATAATAAGCATCAAAAGATACGTCCAACCCATTGAACATACTGGCATCTAAACCAAAATTATATTTATATGCTTTTTCATGAGTAGAATTCAAAGAAGCCAGACGACCTAATGACCAACTTTGCGTTCCTACAGAATAATTTGTGTCAAATGGATAATAACCACCGCCACCATATGTTTGTTCCCAATAGTTAGTAACCTCGTTGTCATCATCCAACGGAAGACGGTCGGTATTAATGACGCCAAACGAAGCTCGCAGTTTTATAAAATTAATCCAAGAAATATCTTTTATGAAATTTTCTTTTGACATGACCCAAGCTAAACCAACAGTGGGAGATATAGACCATTGATGTCCTGGTGCCAATTTATTAGACGCTGAAGCAACTACACTCAAATCAGCAAAATATTTATCTTTGTATCCATAATGAGTATAGAAAGAGGCATTCTGACGATACCAAGTCTGATCAGTCCCTTTGGTATTACGGTATTCATAGTCCCATTTTAATTGACTATAAATCTTATTGTCTTTATTTATTTGTTTGTCATAAAATAAAGTTGCTGCAAAATTGAATACCCGTGTAAATGCAATACATTTAGCATCACTACTCATCGCACTTTCTTTACCATCAGTATAATAAGTCGTACTTGAGGGTACGCCATTTTCCCATGCAGTTACCGAATTACTACCATAAACAAAAGTTTTAGAATGATTTTCCCAATATTGGGCATAGTTATCATAAGATAACATACCGCTTGCTCCTAGTCCTGGGGTTATAGATGATAAATCTTGGGTAAGAGTCATATCAGCGAACAATGTACGTTCGTGGAACTTTGTGTAAGCCGCCGCTTGTGATACAGCTAAAGGATTTTTGGTTCCAGCCCAAGTCGCACTACCTCCCCATGTACCATTTTCCAAACGAGCGGGAAAAGCAGCGGAAGGTAAAGTATAAATCATATCCCATAAATTAGCACCTCCCTGATCGTCCGCTCCCGGAGTCCTAGTTTCTGACAGGATACCTAATACATTTAATTTCAATTTTGTTTTTTCTGTTAGATCAATATCCAGATTAGTACGTAAATTGGCTCTGGAGTATTGGTCCTGTGTAGAATATCCATCATTCATATAAGGATTGGCAATAAATCCTTTATTAGTAGTCAAGTTAGCCATGGCATAATAACGGAATTTGCTTGCCCCACCTCGGAAACTTATATTATATATATTGGTGGCATCCATATCACGATAAGTTTCTCCAAGCCAATCCACATTAGCATAAAGATATGGATATTGACCACTACGAAATGCGTTCAGCTCATCTTGTGTATAACGTGTTGTTAACCCGTCATTTACCAATGCTTCATTCATGGCATTTGCATAAGAATAACTGTCTACAAACTTGGGTTTGCGTGCCTGCCAACCGAAACCATGATCATAAGTAAACTTGATTTCACGTGTATTATAAATACCACGTTTGGTAGTGATATTAACTACACCATTAATACCTTTATGTCCGTAAATAGCTACTGCAGCAGCATCTTTCAATATAGTGACAGTTTCTACCTCTTCAGGAGTAACATCTGTAATATCACGTTCAATACCATCCACCAATATCAACGGATTATTGGTAGATAAACTTTGTAGACCACGAATAAAAAATGTAGGTTCAGCATCTGCATATCGTCCGCTACCTTGTAAAGTAGTCAAGCCTGTACCATATCCAAAAAGCGAATTAGCTATATTTTTAGCACTACGCTTATTGAAATCTTCATTATATACGGTAGAGATTGATGAGGTAGATTCTTCCAGACGTTGAGCTTTATGATATCCGATTTCTACAACTTCATCGGAATATTTTGCCGGTTTACCGGAAGTTATACTATCATTGAGTTCCTGTGCATACCCCTGCATACTCAAAAAAGTAAGGAGTGCCGGAATAATTAATCTATTTTTTCTCATAATAATTAATTCAAATTGTAATTGAAGTATTCATTAGTTATTACCATCCGGGATTTTGAACAAGCCCGTATCCTTTATTAACTTCTGTTGACGGAAATGGAGAAAGATACCATTTAGGGTCAAATCCATTTGTCCACCAATAACGAGTAGGGTTATTCAATTCAAATTTTTCATATTCAAAATGGGTTGGATAAGCCATCTTCCCTTCATCGTTTCCACGCCAAGGCAAATCTCTTCGTACTCCGTTGTCATCTAAACGATAAATGAAAAGTCCATGCAATTGCTTTTCAAATACATCTGCTCGTTTATAGCGAATCAAGTCAAAGAAGCGTGCATCTTCCATACCTAGTTCGCAAGCACGTTCACGAAGAAGTTCTTCAATAAAAGCATCTTTATTACTTTGTAAATTTTTATCTGGATTACATTCTGCCAATCCTTTCATTCCTACACGTGCGCGTACAATATCTACTTGAGCTATAGCTTTATCCATACTGCCTCGTGAACTTTGACACAATGCTTCCGCATAAATTAAATGCAGTTCAGCTATACGGATACAAGGCCAATGTACATATCTACGCAACATATCGTTTCCCATTAAGAATTTGATGGGTGCATATCCCGTAGCGAATGAACCTGTTTGACTGGTAGGACCATTGCCGGCACTCTTTCCGCCCAACCACGATTCAAAGCAATACCCCGACATATTTCCTGTAGTCCAATCCAAAGATTCTTGCTGGCCATTTACAATGATTTCTTCATACATACGCGGGTCACGGGTCAATTCTATATTTATTAGTCCGTCACTGGCTGTGCCCGTTCCTTTCAAAAACATTTCATCCAGTTTTCCTTCACTTTTAGTCTTATCCCAATCAAACGGCATACCATCTTTCCAAGGAAACATTTCCATATATTCTTGTGTAGGACTGTAACCACGATGAATGCTCATAAGAGGATCTCCCCATTGGTGCCAATTATAATGACTTGATTTGAATGCATCAATATCAATTACACGTGTGTTTATCAATACTTCCGGGCTATCCAAATTAGCATAGCCTGCACGATATGCCAAACGATAATCTTCTGGACGAGTACCTTTCGCCCGCTGTAAACTATATCCACCTTTAGAAGCCAGTTCATTAAAGAATTGTTCACACGCTTCCAGACAGCGATCCCATAGTTCCGGTTTATAACCACCATACCAAATAGCAGGATTGCCTGTCGCTCCCGGGTAATAAGGCTGGTCGGAATTAAATAAAGGTGAGGCTGCAAATTGAAGAATACGACATTTATAAGCTAAAGCTGCTGCTCTAGTCCAGCGTCCGGATTCAGATGCAGGTGTTTCTACAGTCCAAGGAAGTACAGCAGCAGCTTCATCCAGCAATTGTACCATATAATTCACTGTTTCTTCCACACTGTTACGGGGCATTTCATAGCTTGTATCTGTCCCACTGAATGTACCTTTAATTAAAGGAATGCCACCATAATGACGAAATACATCAAAATAACGGGAGGCAAGAATACATTTCGCTTGTGCCACCATAGAAACTTTTTCATCTTCCCCTAACCCCGGTACATTATCAATATTCTCAATCAACATCCATACTCCACGTACAGCTTCCCAGATATTATTCCTTAAATAATCAAATTTATCAGAACGTTTACCATAATTAGCTGTATGAGTACCTTGATAATAAGGTCCGGTGATACCGGCTGATGGATAAGTATATATATAAAGATCTGTCAATGCCTCCGGTTTGCCCACGTAATTATTAGAACTTTCCTGATTAGCTACATTTTTATAAGGAAGCCCATAATATTGCATACCATAAAGATTAGTCAGAAACTGTCTGGTATATTCAGCATTGTTAAATACGGTATCTTTTGTAACCGATCCTCCTGGAGCCTTTTCCAAAAAAGAGTTGCCGAACTTGATTTCATCGACACATGAAGTAGCGATGACAGATGTTAGAGCCAGTCCTGAAGCAACATTAAAAATCCATTTATTATATTTTTTCATTTGATTGCATTATTAAGATTAAAAACCAAGTTTCAAACTCAATGAATATGTTTTTGTCAGCGGATAAGAGGGAGAATTGCTAGCCTTTGATTCCGGATCACTCCAAAAATATGGAGTAAAGGTCAATAAATTATATCCACTTAACGCTAACTGCATAGTATTCAGTTTCAGTTTTTTCATAAACGGAAGATTGAAATTATAAGCAATTTGCAGATTTTTCAAACGAAGATACTTAGCATCTTTCTCCCACAAAGTTGATTCCGCATAGTTATTGGTATCGTTGATAAATGTCGCACGCGGATATTCCGCATTTGGATTCGGATTCTCTGGAGTCCATGTATGGTCTAACATATATTCCAACAAACCTCCTTGATCTGAGTTTGTACGGTCTGTAAAAGGTTGGCGGAATACGCTTGATATACTGCGGCTTACATTCCATGCGGCAGTCCATTGCATTGAAACATCAAATCCCTTCCAGCTGAATCCCATATTAAGACCGGCCATGTATTCCGGATCATCTGTGAAACCAAATTGACGTGACATATCGTTAGAATCTATTTTACCATCGTTATTTAAATCGACATATACACAATCACCATTTTTTAAATCACTGACTAATTGTTCTGGCATATCCGTACCATATACTTCTTTGTAATGAGTAGGGGTTGTTTCCGAATTATAATATTCAAAGAATTTATATTGGCTGCGTGAACCAAGACGACGTCCTTTTTGATACATATATTCTTCATTCTGCGGAGCTTCTTTTCTCTCTACCACCCGATTTTGATTGTACATCAAATTCAATCCTACGTTATATCTAAAATTGTCGCCTATTTGATCGTTCCATTTTAAAGTGATTTCCCAGCCCCAGCTTCTCATTTCCCCAAGATTAGCCAATGGAGGAGTAAATCCTAATACAGAAGGAGCCGTACCGTCACTCAACATAATGTCTGTACGTTTTTCATGATAATAATCAAATGAAGTGCGTAAGCGATCATTAAGGAAATTAGCATCTACACCTAAATTGGTTTTCAACGCTTTTTCCCATGTAATATCTTGGTTATTCTTTCCATTTTCATAAGCTGCAGGACTTACTGTGGAATTATTGATACCAAACAAAAAACCATGACCATCACGGTTAATTAAAGAAGAATTATTAACTACATAAGGATCAGACATATAGAGGAAACGTTGCTTGTTTCCGTCAAAACTATCATTACCAACTAGACCGATTGTATAACGAAATTTCAAGAAACTTACTACTGATTTTATAGGTTTCCAGAATTTTTCCTCACTAACAATCCAACCAAAAGACCCGGCCGGAAAAGTACCAAAACGTTTGCCGGGTGCATAATTCTCGGAACCATTATATCCAATATTGAATTCTGCCATATAGCGGTTTTTCCAATCATAAGTTGCACGTCCCACTATACCAACCATACCACGAGGAATATCAGAATATGCACTAGGATAATATATCTTAGACTGATTGTATAACAATAATGCTGAAACATGATGATTACCGAATTCCCGGGCATAGTTTAAGGCTGCCTCCATATACCAATCACGTGATTTAGCCGGATCCTTATCTTCATATTTCAACTGAGAATTTTGTCCATATTTCTTATAAGCAATCGTACCATCTTCCTGTAATACAGGAGTATAAGTTGCAACACTAGCACTAGCCTGTGTATAAGATGTAAAGCCACTATTGTATGATCCTTTAATATGGAATGACAATCCTTTAGTTATAAAATCCAGTTTTTGTTTTAATTGGACATCAGCATTTAAGGTGTTATTACTGGTTCGCATAAAACCTCCACCATAGTATCCCATGCCGCTACCACCAGTAAAAGGCATTCTCAAATCCGGATAGTCCGTACTTGCATTAACCAGTTTGCCATCGACAAGTCCCGGACTAGAAAACGGAGTGGAATAATACATGTTTATTAACATCCCGGCACTACCCTGTCCAGTATAAGGTTTAGAAGCATTATTCACATTACCAGCAATATTCATTGATAATGTTGTCGTTTTGGTTACGTCAATATCTAGATTTGAGCGGTAATTGAAACGATTATATTGATAAGACAGATTATAGGGCAAGTCAAATTCTTTAAATAAACCACCTTGTGTATAAGCTCCTGCTGAAATAAAATAACGTACACGGTCTGTACCACCTGATATATTAACATTATGCTGTGTTTGAAGGGTCATATCTTTTAAGCAATAATCTACCCAATCCACACTTGGAAAACGAACGGGATCTGAACCATCTTTAAATTTCTGGATTATTTCATCCGAAAACGTAGGATTCAAACCATCACCAGTGTTTATTTGGTTATAAAAAGTGGCATATTGATAAGAATTAGCCATTTTAATACTTTCGGTCGGGGCAATAATACTTGAGGAAGTCGTAAATGAAATCTTAGCCTTTCCTTCCTTACCTCTTTTAGTCGTAATTAAAACAACGCCATTTGCACCTCGTACACCAAAAACAGCCGTAGCAGAAGCATCTTTTAATATAGAAATGCTTTCTATTTCATTAGGATCAATATCATTCATGCTACGTTCCACACCGTCTACTTGAATAAGAGGAGCAGATTGATTCCATGTAGCTTGACCACGGACAAAAATATTCGCTGCATCACTTCCCGGTTCTCCGGAATACTGTACGGTAGTCAAACCTGCCATTTGCCCTGATAACATATTAGAAATGGACCCTGTTGGAGTTTTTGTCAATTCTTCACCTTTTACGCTGGAAATAGCTCCAGTCACAGAAACCTTTTTCTGAACACCATAAGCTACAACCTCTACTTCTCCTAACATTTGAGAATCATCCTCCAAAACAATTTCGATATTAGATTGTTTTACTTCCACAGTTTTAGAACTATATCCAATGAATGAAATCAATAACTTAGCTCCTTTAGGAACATCCAGTTTAAAAACTCCATCAATGTCGGTTATAGTACCTACTGTCTGACCTTGCACAACAACATTGGCACCAATAATAGGTTCTCCTAAATTATCTACAACCTTACCGGTCACTGATACTTTTTGTTGTTGAGCAATATTGTTTGCAGCTATTGCCGACTGTCCTCCTAGGGGAAGAGCCAGAGGACCTGCAAACAGACTAAAGAGAAAAAGCCATCGAAATCTTAATCGATGTCCCAACAGACTTGATTTTTTGCTGTCTTTCATACTTTAATTATTAAGTTAAACAAAAGTTAACTTGATATATAAGTATAGAAGTATCGAAAAAAGCCCATTTCATCGAATTTTGTAATATAGATGATACAATAATAGAGAATATAAAGAGCTCTTATTGCTGTTTGAAAAAAATCTCTTTTAGTTGGTTTTTATGAAATATTTTGCTTTACGTTCCAATTTATATGAAGCAGTTTATGTCCTAGCATAAACTTAAAAGATATCCTTAAAAAGTAAGTGTACTTCATTAGCCATTTAAGTACATTTACTTGGCTCACGAAGCATACTTGCTTTTTAAGGTAATACAATAATAACATTTACATGAAATGAAAAAGCATTTATGCATATATAATAATAGAATTGGCTATTTAAGCAATTGATCGAAGATTTCTCTAAAAACCTTATCGGCATGCTCCTGCATTATTCGTATATAATTAAATATAGGACGATTGTTTTTCATGCTATGGCCAATACAATATTCTATTTTTTCTATTTCGATACCTATATCATAACCATGTTGTGCAAATGTTTTTCTTGCAGAATAATATGAAACCTTTCTATTTATGCCTGCTAGACCAGCCACTTTCCCTATATGTCTAAAGACCAAACTATATACTTTTTCATAAGATTTATACTTGCCAAAAACTAATTTCCCATTTTCTGAAATATATCGATCAATAATTGCCTGTGCTTCTGGCTGGATAGTGAAAGCTATTTCATTTTCATTCTTTTTGCTATTACGGGTTTTATGTCTTATATATCTCATACAGTTCCCTTTAGTGAAATCATACTCCATTAAGTCTCTTAGATTAATACCACCTAAATAATAAGTTAACATAAATATATCCCGGGCCATGATATGCACAGATTTGAATAATTTTACATCACGTATTCTTTTTAATTCATCAACGGACAGATCTAGTTCTCTGATATTACTAATTGGCATTTTAAATAAGACAAAAGGATGAACTAAATAAGTTACATAATTCATTTTCCTGGCATAGTTCAATATTACTTTTATTAAAGTGAGGTAAATCCTGATAGAAGTTTCTTTTAATCCTTCAGCCTTCATTACATCAGCGAAACTTTGTATATGTGTCGGACTGAGTTGTACCAAAGGAAAATCACCTTTCATATGTTTAAGGAACTTTGCACAAGCTATATTATATAATTTATGGGATTTTTTACGATCGTCTGCCTCCATCATCGAAAGATATTCTTTCACTACCGTATTAAAGGTTATTCCCTTTTTTTGTTGTTCCCGAGTTATGACATGTATTAATTCAGTGCATGAAATGGTCGACTGATAATGAATAGACGAAAGAATCTCTTCGTATTCATTAATCAGTTTGCGCAAACAAGAATTTATATTAGCTGCATTTTCGTGTTTTACTACTCGTCCATTTTTCATTTGATTTGCAGAATCCAAAATGAATTGGGTTGAAATATATCTCGTTTGTGAACGATGAGCTACTGCGATCCTAACTCTATGTCTACCGTTAGATAATTTTTTAGCAGGCACAATTACTATTGAAAGATTAGCCATATTCAAATTTTAGTTTATACGTTTTACAATACAATATTAAAGTAACAATCAGAAATAAAAGCACTCTTGTATAACAAAAATGCTCGTGAGACTATCCATTTTGAGATTGTTCACAGACATTTGTACTATTTTTCAGTTGAAAAGACGTAAATTTCCATGCTTTTGTACAATCCTACATTGGCTTTTTTCATATTCACGCATATATTTGCAACACTTTTTCACAGGTGGGAGACCTATTTCTCCTGAGAGAATAGAAAACTAACTTTTGTTTAACTTAATAATTAAAGTATGAAAGACAGAAAGAATTCAAGTC
>OIEM01000557.1_pt1 | contig 18216 bp, 12 predicted proteins | sample 1581761 | NCBI WGS metagenome assembly OIEM01 (sample SAMN01760978, study PRJEB22395) | human gut metagenome | reverse complement strand
GGCGCTTGCCGAGGAAAAGGACCTTGACCTTGTCAAGATCGCGCCGAACGCCGTTCCGCCGGTCTGCAAGATCATGGATTACGGCAAATTCCGCTTCGAACAGCTGAAAAAGGAAAAGGAAGCCAAGAAGAACCAGAAGGTCGTGGAGATCAAGGAGATCCGTATGTCTCCCAGCATCGACACCAACGACTTCAATACCAAGGTCAAAAGCGCAGTCAAGTTCCTGAACGATGGCAACCGAGTCAAAGTCACCGTACGTTTCCGCGGCCGTGAAATGGCGCATACGTCGCTCGGGCAGGAGCTTCTCGCGAAGTTCGGCGCCGATTGCAGCGAGATCGCCACGATCGCCAAGGACGCCAAACTCGAAGGACGCAATATGTCCATGTTCCTGAGTCCCAAGAATTCCAAATAAACTACAATCGCAATCACACGGAAGGAGAACCACTATGCCTAAGCTGAAGTCCCATAGCGGCGCCAAGAAAAGATTCAACCTCACCAAGAACGGCAAGGTCAAAAGAGCGCACGCATTCAAGAGCCATATCCTCACCAAGAAGACCACCAAGCGTACCCGCAACCTGCGCAAGAACGGCTACGCCGACGTGACTGTGGAAGATATCGTGAAGAAGATGATCCCTTACAAATAATCGGTAAGGGTTGACGAAACATAGGAGGATAATATAATGGCATTTACAGCTCAGGACGTAAAGGCTCTTCGTGAGAAGACCGGCGTTGGTATGATGGAATGTAAGAAGGCTCTTGTTGAGGCTGATGGCGATATGGATAAGGCTGTTGACTTTCTTCGTGAAAGAGGTCTTGCAGCTGCTGCAAAGAAGGCAACAAGAATTGCTGCTGAGGGTGTAGTTCTTCCTTATTATGATGCTGAAGCTAAGAAGGGCGTTGTAGTAGAAGTAAACTCAGAAACAGACTTCGTTGCTAAGAACGAGAAATTTATGAGCTTCGTTGAAGGCGTTGCAAAGACTATCCTTGCAACAAACCCTGCTGACGTTGAGGCTCTTAAGGAAGAAAAGTTCGACGGCACAGACAGAACAGTTACAGAAACTCTTAATGACCTTGTCCTTTCAATCGGCGAAAATATGAAAGTTCGTCGTTTTGAGAGAATGGACGGTATTGTTTCAACATATATTCACGGCGGCGGCTCAGTAGGCGTTATGGTTGGCTTCGACGTTGCTGATGAGTCAAAGGCAGCTACTGCTGAATTTGATGCTATGGGTAAGAATGTTGCTATGCAGATTGCTGCTATGAGCCCTGCTTATCTTGACGAGGCTTCAGTTCCTGCTGAGGTTGTTGAGCATGAAAAGACTATTCTTGCAGCTCAGATGAAGGAAGACCCTAAGATGGCTTCTAAGCCTGAAGCAGTTCTTGCAAAGATTGCTGCAGGTAAGATGGGCAAGTATTATAAAGAAAACTGCCTTGTTGACCAGGAATTCGTAAGAAGCGACCTTTTCCAGGGCGACGTTAAGGGCTATGTAGCTTCAGTTGCTAAGGAGCTCGGCACAGAGATTAAACTTAACGGCTTTATCAGAATGATGAAGGGCGACGGCCTTGAGAAGAGAGAAGAAAACTTCGCAGAGGAAATCGCAAAGCAAATCAACGGCTAATCGAAATTTCAAATAAAATTTCATAACCTATCACAACCCGTTAAAACGCATTGTTTTAGCGGGTTTTTGCTATTTTTAAGGAATTTTTCGCTTGCCGTATTTTATCGCAAAATATCATAACTTTTCAGCCCATTTTGCGTAAAAGTTGCGTAAAGATTTGCGTAAATTTACGCAAATTTACCTTCTGCGAAGTATTTTTTGCGTCAAGCAAAAATGCCGTTAAATAGGCAATAGGGGAGTGTTACAAATTCATCTTGTTTCTCGGATGATTTTCCTCAAGAATATGACGAATTTTATTTGTGCTGATATGAGTGAAATTGAAATCAAAAGGTTGCCGAGAAAACTCTTAAAACTGCCGACAATCTTGGTATAGCTACAGAAAAGGCAAAAGGGATAGCTTTAAAAGCGAAAGAAAAGGTATCGGAAAGTGTTAGCGATAATTCCGAAAGCCCTGTTAATTATGCTATTGATAAAGTTCACGATAATGCTAAAAGTGTTTCTAAGGACGCAATATATCTTTTCAACAAGCAAGGTAAAAAGAGTGTAAACGAAACTGTTAAGAATACAAAAAAGCTCGAACAATCTATTGAAAAAGTTCGAGCAAAAAGAAAGATTAAAAATGATAAAAGAAAGGTGAATAACCCTGATAAATACACACCCAAAGCACCTGATGATACAGTTAAGACCGACGATATTGTATCGAAAAACACACCAAAGAATATTCAAAACAAAGTCCGCAGTGCAAGCAGTATCAAAACAAAAGAAACCGTATCTGCTGTTAAATCAAAGCAACCTATCATAAAGGCAAGCAAACAATCTGTGAAAGACACAGCAAAAGCCATTAACAAATCATCTCAAATAGCTAAAGAAACAGCAAAGCAATCAGCCAAAGGTGCAAAGAAAGCTGCAAGAACAGCTAAAAGAGCAATCAAAGCTATGATTGAAAGCACCAAGGCACTCGTTAATGCGATTATTGCAGGCGGTTGGGTATCTGTTGTGGCAATCATTTTAATATGCCTTGTAGCTGCTTTGTGTTCATCATTTTACGGTATATTCTTTTCAAGTGAAACATCGCAAAGCGGTATGAACATAACTTCTGTAATTCAGCAAATCAACAATGAATTTGATGACAAGATTGACGAGATTAAATCATCAGGCAGTTTTGACGGAGTAGAAGTAATCTGCAGTCGCTCTAATTGGAAAGATGTTTTATCTATTTATGCAGTTAAGACTACTACCGATGAAAACAATCCTATGGAAATTGCAACTGTTGACGAAAGCAAAAAATCAATTTTATCATCAATCTTTTGGGATATGAACAACATATCAAAGTCTGTTGAAACACGGACAGAAACGGTAACGAAAGAATCAACCGATGAGCAAGGGAACACAATCGAAGCCACAGAGCAAGTTGAAAAGAAATATCTTGTAATAACCTTATCCAGCAAGACTGCCGATGATATGGCTAATTCTTACTCGTTAAATGATACTCAAAAGAAATATTTAGCCGAATTGATGAGTGACAAAAACAACAAGCTTTGGGCATCGCTTATCTATAATATCGGCGGAGTATCAGGTGGTAGCGGTATTGACATTAAAGACCTTGATTTTTCAAACGAAACGGTCAATGACACGCAGAAGAAAATAGTTGCAGTAGCAACCAACTCGGCTAAATACGGTATTTCTGCCCGTTCGGGTTACTGTCAGGCTTGGGTTGCAGATGTATATCAAGCTGTTACAGGTTCAAGAGGCTCTGCACATTGTGCTTTATGTGCCGCTGATATGTGGGCAGTATCAAGCGACTTTTCTCAAATTCCTGTCGGTGCAACTGTTTATGGATATTCGTCAAGCAAATACGGTCATGTCGGTATCTATATCGGCAATGGTATGGTCGCTCACAATATCGGTGAAATAAAAATACAAAGCCTTGAAAGTTGGATTGAAACTTACAAAGGCTTTGCTTGGGGTTTTGAAAATGGAAAAGGATTGGTATAAATCGGTTCTGTTAATTTATTTATTGCTTATGATTTTTCTAAAGCATAAATGCCAATAACAAATTTTCGCTTGTATGAGAATATTAGTTGCGTATTATTGTTAGAGTGATTGATTTCGAGAAATTACTTCTGCTACTGTTTTTTTATTAAAATACAGTTGAATTTATATGAACATCAATAGATTATAAATTTTTAATATAACTTTATTGAATTTCATTAATATCTCCTGTATATTTATATGATTTGTTGCTTTCAATGCATTCTTTTAAAAAAGTTTTTTTATTGTTTTAATATTACTTTTAAGTTATTTTGTTACTAAATTCAGTCTCTATTAATCGTATGATAGGTCTATATCAAAATTATTATTTTTATTTATTAATGAAATCTTTTCTAGTATATATTTTCTGACATTTCGATTAATTTTTATTTTTTCCCCTTCATAAAATGGCTCTGTTGTTTCCATAAAGACAAAAGAGTATATTTCTTTCAAAAACGATATAAAGTCAATTTCCTTTTTATCATTAACTTTCCTATTATAATTTACTTCAAATATTTCGTTGGATTTTAAAATTCTATGAAACATTGCCTCAAAAATACTATTTGAAGAATAAATATTTACAAAAATGTCTGATCTGTTTCCAGAAATGAATGCTTTATAATCACCTACATTAGTTATTTTTAAAGCAATCATTATTGGAATCATAATAGCACAAATAAATTCGTTGCTAAAATGATTAATATAAGAAAGTTTGAGTAAACGATCAATGGATTGAATATTAACTAATTTTAAAATTCTAGCATATTTTAATATTTCTCTAAATTCCAAGTCGAAATGGTCTATTATAGTTTTATTTATCAACCCGTCATAATTATTTTCATCTGCATTAAATTCTATCATATCATAAAATGTCCCTTTATTCGGTGCAGGCAAAGATAATCTCAAATCAAAAAATCTATCTAAATATCTTGAAGCTTCAAAATTATTTCCGTAATAACTTTTTATTGTATGCTGTAATTGTTCAAGATTAACCGAGAAAACGAATGTTATTCTATCATTATTAAAATAGTGTTTTATTCTTTCCAGTAATTTTACTGCATATTCGGGAGTACATCTATCAAGTTCATCAACAAACACTACAAGTCTATCGCCTCGTTCTTGTAAAAGCTGGTTTAAAAATTCTTCAATAGTCGAATGAATATCTCTACTTTTTTTAATATCCGATAACCAATCATCGGTATTTATTAATTTTGGTATTTCAAAATTTATATGTAAACTTGAAAGAATATTATTGAGAGATCCTCTTATAGCGTCCCCATTAAATTTAATTCCTTTAAAAATCAGTTCACTATTAAATGTTTCTAATATAGAATAAACTAAAGAGAGAATAGGGTCACTTTCATTGTCATATAGCCATGCATCATAGTAAATTGGAACCTGGCTAATCATTTTGTCAGAATTGTAATTTTTAATGTACATTTTTGCATTATGTTGAATGATTTCATACAAATCTTTATTAGTTTCTATAAATGGATTAATAGCTTTAATAATCATTTCCATTTGCTTAACAAAGAATGTTTTGCCAGAACCCCAATAACCTTCTAATGCAATTGAGCAGTCATCTTCAATGTTGTTTAAAAATTCTAAAAAATCAAATAGACTTTCATTTCTTCCAATTAAATTTTTTTCAAATGCAATTTCTATATTTTCTGGGGTGGGTTTAAGTTCATATGATTTCATGTTTTTTCTCCTATTCATCAAATAATATTATTTTATCAAAATCCTTGTTGATAAGCAACATTTTTAAACTGTTTAAATCATGTTGAGCTATTACAGGTTAAAAAATTCTGTTGATTGTACATTATGCACGAAATATATGCGGCAATATAAAAAAAATTTAAAATTTTTGTCTGTGCAATTGTATATGGATGTTTATCGTGTAAATATAATCTTATGGGCGATTTATGTTTTTGAAACGGTATGCTTGTTTACAATATCAGTGATACAAAAATACAAAGCCTTGAAGTTGGATTAAAACTTACAAAGGCTTTGCTTGGGGTTGGGAGAATGGAAAGGAGTTAGTGTTAGCTGATTACACTAACTTCTTTTTCATCAAGAATAGGTTTTTCATTTTTAATAATTATATATTCTTCAGGTGGTTGTTTATTTATTGCATTATTTATGTGTAGTTTTGTTGTGTATCTTCTGCCGTTTATATCTTCAAAAATAAACAATGTTTCTTGATTGTTTTCAAAAGAAGAAAATTCTAAATCCTCAAATTCTCTAAAAGTGCTTTTTGTTACAGGTTTATACTCTAATTCATTTCCGCCGATAGATATAGGAATAAGCATATTGTCAGCAAGGTTGCTTACTTTTATTGATACATCTTTTTTCTTACTGCTTTTCAAATCTTTTTTCGATGAAAATTCAATTAATGGATAAGGCGTATTTGAAATTATGAAATCTTCATTTCTCCTTTTTTCTTGAATGGTGGCAGTATAATAAACGCCCATCAATGCAAACCAACCGGGAACTGCTGACAAAAATGCACCAGCTATGGAGTGATATACTTCATAGTTTTCTTTGGCAAAAGTATTTCCGAAACTTTCTATCAAAATTGCAAATAAAGCCGACACAAGAAAAATTGATAACGCACCAAAATACAAATTGTTATTTGTTTTGTATTCATTAATCAATGTCCTTAGCATATCAAAAATGGTTGAAGCGAGCAACCATATCGAAGCGAGTATTCCTAAAATACAAAAAATGATGGTTGCTATACTAAGAGGTGTTGTGCTCTTGTAATAATGGCTAATACCAAACATTACAAATGTGATTAAACTTAAAAATATTGTAATCCATAACGAAATGGAGTTTCTATTTTTTTGTTTTGTTTTAATCTTGTTTTCTTTATTTTTCATATTCAACCTCTATTATTTATTGTTTATAAAAAAATATAAGTGTTGCATAAATATAATCAGTTTATTTAGAATTCATAAATGATTTATTAAATAACTTAATATTGATTTATTTTGCCAAATTAGATTATTATCATGATTTAAACATTTTTATTATCGTTTTCAGTTTTTATCATATCGTAAATATACAACACATTAACAACTTCTCGAATTCTTTGATAATGAAAATTATTTTCTAATGTTCGTTTTATAATAAAACCACAAAATGAGTATAATAATGAAATCAATACGATGCAAATTAAGGCCCTCAATAATAATTCAGTTTCAAAATTATTACCAAAAATAATCATTAAAATATTTTTTGTCGAATTAACTAAGAAATTCACTATTTTCGAAACACCATTATCCATATTGTATATTTTTTTTAGAAGATTGTTGTCAATAACCAAAAACATAAAAAAAGATATAATACTAAATATTAAAAAAATGGAATTAGAAATTTTTGATAGAAGTTTATTAGCATACCACATTGAATTCATAAATCTAATGTGTGCTTCCGTTTTTTGTAGTGAACTAAAATCGGATGGACTGTAATGTTTTATGTAATTTTTCATGTTACATATTAAAGACTTAGTTCTCTTGGTTTTTTTACTACTGTCTTTTATATCCCAGTCAATATATTTTGCCAAATCGTGCATTTTTCTTTCTTCTAAATAGTTCTTTAGATTATCGTACGGATAATCCGCATAGATATTACAATATTCCTCTAATTTGTGTTCCTTTATAAAATTATCAATACATACAAGCTCAGTTTCAATCGTTTTGTTTTTTCTAAAGATGTATTTTTTTAATAATTCAATAATGCTTTTTCTTTTTAAAAGTTTTTTATAAATATAGCATTGTATTTCAGGTTTAGAGTATAATCGATAATTATTATTTCTTTTTTTGTACGAAGAAAAAAACACTCTTTCTGATAAACTAAACTTACGCTTCCTTTTGATAACTTTACGCTTATTATACTTTACCTTGATGTTTTTATTTTTTACTTTTTTAACGAAATCATTTATTAACGATTGGTATTGTTCATCATCAATTAATTTTATGAAAGAAAAGTCATTATCATCATGAGGGATTGAGGTGAAATAAATATATTTAGCACTATAATGATCAGGCTCCCTTGAATTAGAGCGCCTAAACATTGTTCCTATAACATAAGATATAATAAAAAGTATTAAAATAAAAATATTTTCACTGATTTCGATTTTTGTGTTGGAACAAAACTTAATAAACGTCCATATTGTTGTGATGAAAAAAGAACAGAAATATATTCCTGGTATAAAACTACCAAGGATTTCGTCCAAAAATTCATATATTTCATTAAGTGAGTTTAAATTTCCTTTCATTTTATTAATCTCCTTCAATTAGGCTTAAATATATTGTTGAATATTTTATATATTGACAAATTTTGCGTTACAAATAATAAATAAAATGGATGAAACTAATCATCCACATATTTGCATATAAATAATATCCAAATCGTTGTTAAATACTGATTTATCTTAAACTTTCTATTTCACGTAATGCTTTTTCTCTTTCGGCCATGTTGGAAATATTATACGCTGCACCTCTTGCCTGATCTAAGTACATATTTTTTGCGTTATCATTTTCTGCATCTAAAGCTTTTCCTATATAATATTTATAATCCATAATATTACCTCTTTTCTTTAATGTAAGAGGGAGACTTCTTTATGTTGTTATATAGAAATTTTCCAGTCCCCCTCTTTTTGGGCTTTGTTGTATTTGACTATAATGATTTTGTTTTAGTAATTTACTAATTCTTTAAGTTCTTGAATAAACTGACTGATATTTGCATCATCTTCTTTTCGTAATGAACAATCCCAACGATATAAAAAGTCCTCAACAGTTTCTTTTGGCAAAGTTTTCCATATAGGAGAAAGTGCAATTAATGCAGCATCAAATGGATTTGTCTCAAAATTATCGGCATCTATATAGCCACCCATTCCGGCACGGTCGCATAAATGTACTTTTCTTACAATGCTTTCTAAAACAATTGCATCATTATGACTTATTATCATTTTTTTCACCTCCTTTTCAATTTTATTATCTTCCATTATAGAAAAATAATATTCCATTTCCATTACGGCATCTAATAATCGCTGATCTTTTCGATGTCCTTCAGTATAATATGAAATGTATTTTGCCGTTGTAATAATCACATAAATTGAAATGCCAGACATTAATACTAAAATAATTTTAGTTGGTAATAAAACATCATTTTTATCAACTAAAGAAGATATTAAAGCACCAATTGGAATGCCTATAAACAGTTCGAAAATTTTGTTACTTAAAATTTTGAATTTGTTTTCACGTTTGTCAAAAATGAAATTACATTCGTTTTTTAAAGCAGCAAGTTCTTTTCTTGTATTTATACCATTGTTTTTAAAAATTATATATGTATTATTTAAATATTGCTTGTATTTTTCATCAATAGTATCAAGTTCGTTTTTTCTTGCCTTTTGATTATATGATTTTTCACATTTGTATTCCCAAATGTTGATTAAAATTATTAAAACAACCAATGGTATAGAACTCCATAGTTTATTTTTCAAAATAACCAAAGTGATAAATAAACCGATAAATGTTATGATAACCCCTACAAAGACTATCCAATGAAATGGCTTATATAGAGATTTTAATTCTTTAAAAGAACGAAATCCATTTAATCCTTTTTCACTATTATCGTTATTTATCTCTCTTCTTATATTATAATATCTATATGTCATTTTTCTCCTTTTGTAATTATGTGCACTTTTTGTTTTAACGAATCCCAATTAAAGAATCCACTGGAGTCAATGTTGTTAATTGCATTATTATTGCAATACAGAAATAAATTTAATCCATTGGTTTCACTTTTGCTCATTTGTGCCATATCATAAATATCAGAATTTATGAATCTGCAAATGTTAGGGTCATAATAGCGTGATTGGAGGTAGTAATATCCTGTTTCGTTATCAAAATAATAGCCACGATAACGGAGTGGGTTGATATTAGCCAGCTCCTCATCATAAGGCGCATCGACATTAGGAGCATTGGTAGCTGTAATCTTGCCCCAAGCGTCATATTCGTAAGATACAGATGATCCGTCACTGTTTTCTTCCTTAGCCAACATAGTTTTGATACGTACCACGAAAGCCTCTCACTTTAGAAGGTACATATCATTAACTGAAAGTTATATTTTTATTTTAAAACAAATATTTTATTCAAATATAACTTTATCTACAGATAAATCACAATAAGATGCATTATTACCTAGATATTTCAATATTTTTATTTCTGAAGTTTCCATTAGTTGCTTTATATCATTTAACTCCATATTTTCATCGACTAAAATATAACAAGGTATTATTTTACTGTCAAACATTGACAATTCAATCATCTGTGGATCTTCTATTCTATCTCCTGTCAAAATAGAATCAAATGCAGCATTACTTATATCAATATACTTGATTTTGAAAAAACTATTATTTTTTAAGTTAATATTACATGAAACTACTTTTTTTCCATTAGTATTATAGTCAATGTATGAATTTTCTAAATATTCTCCATCAACAATTATATTATCAATATTGATACTCACAGCTTGATTAATATTAAACGAATATATAATAAAACCAATTAAAAATATGATAATTGGCAACGCGAAAACAAGAAATTTTCTATGTTTTTTCATTATTTCATCATCCCCTAAGTTAGCAGTAAAATATACACTTTCATTTTTTTATATGAATTAAAAGCATCTTTAATTGAAGCTCTAAATTTTTTTCCGTTTGCATCTATATATTCCATGCGAACACCACTTCTTTCTGAAGAATGTGCATAATAATAGATATCATAAGAATTATTTTTACTGCCTCCACGAATAATTTGACCACTTATTGTAGCATGATCAATTTTGCCATCATTTGTCCAATCAAAAAATACAACAGCGGTACAATGGGTTCCATCACGATAATTATATAAAAAACTACCAGCTTTATCTATTTCAGCTTTTGATGTTGCTATATAAGTTCTTCTTACATAATTATTCGAATAGAGCCAGCTATATAAATTTTGAGCCCTTCCCCAAGCGTTTGAAATTTGCAAGCGTCCGTTTTTCGATTTGTGATACCATGTGCTAGTCATTATGCTTAACTTTCCTGCATATAAGCATTGAGAGACAAAATTTGCACAGTCATATTTATTTGTTTTATATTGCTTTGTATTTCGTCCTTTCCACCATTTTTCTGCATACGCTTTAGCTAAATCCGTTCTGTAAAAACCAGTTAAATCTATTGAATTTACAGAATTATTATTACAATAAGCAAAAAGGTTATTTCCAGCAAAATCTTCTTTTGAGGTCTGTGGTATGTTATATACATCCGCATTAATAAACCTGCAAATGTTAGGACCATAGTAGCGTGATTGAAGATAATAGTAACCTGTTTCGTTATCATAGTAATAACCACGATAGCGAATTGGATTTAGCTTTGCAATGTCTGTATCGGCGGTTAAAACCTTACCCCAAGCGTCATACTCGTAATTGGCTACAATATCGCCGTTTGTGTCGTTAATCGCAAGCACATCACCCATTTGGTTGGTGATATAGAAATACTGTGTGCTGTTATAGATAAATCCAATCGGGGTTCCACTTGTATCATATTGGAAATACATAGTGTTAGTTCCATCCGTCTGTGACAGAATAATACCATCTTTAGTATTGTAGTAAGTTGTTTTACCGTTTACGGTTTTACTTGTCCTGATACCGTTCTCGTCATAAGTATATGAATACTTATTATCGCCATCGGTTATACTCTCAAGATTACGACCTGTATTCCAAGTAAATGACTTATCACCGTAAGTGAGCACGTTACTGTTTTCATCATATGTAAGCGGAGTGCCGTTTACTGCGGTTAGTTCGTCTTTCCAAGAACTGTTAGAATAGCTGAATGTGGTTGTTGTGCCGGATTCTGTTTTGCTTGTTATATTTCCTCTGATGTCATAAGTATAAGTATTGTCGTTGGTAGAAACAAGCTGACTGTTGGAATCATAAGTGTAATTTGTCGTTTTACCGGCATATGTTGTTGATGTAATTCTGTCATTACTGTCGTAAGTATTAGTAACCGTAGTATTTTCACCATATGACTTAGTAAGAACGTTTCCGTTATCATCATAGGAATATGATGACGACAGGGAAGTGCTGCCATTGTATTTTACAGAAGAAGCATTAATCTTTTCACTGTCATCAGTTCCTGTTGTTGTATAAGAATACAAAACAGTGTTTGGTGCGTTTGTGTATTCAATGCTCTTGTCTTTGACAACAGATGAATATGAAGTTCCAAAATGGGATTCGGTTACATCGGTTTTAGCCTCAATGCCGTTTTCTTCGTTTGCTTCGCTTACGTCCTCTGTATATGACTGAACGAGAGTGTTGTCAGAAATTTTGTAAACAGATACGCTGTTATTTTCACCATATACATATTTTAACCCTGTATCAGAATTAATTTTCTGTGTAAGTTCATTATCGGTATTATACGAATAAGTCACATAAGGTTTTGAGCTGTCATTCCTATATTGAGAGGTAAGGTTACCGTTATCGTCGTATTCATAACGGACAGTATCGCCGTTTGCATAGCTTTCCGATAATAATTTATTCTCATCGTTATAAGAATATGAAACCTTGGTTTTGCCCGATACCTTAACGCTTTCAAGCTCGCCGTGAGGAATGTAGTTGAACTCATAAATGTCAAACTTTTCCTGAATTTTCGCACCGACATCGTTATATTTATACGTTGTGGTTACGTCAAGGCGGTTGGTTTCACTATCAAGATTGCCTGTAGTTTCGTTATATACATATCTATGACCGGCATTTGTATCTGCGTATGTGTTTGATGTTGGCAAGCCGTCCTTAGAACTGTCATAATCCTCAGGAGCAATTTCCTGAACAGTCCTGCCCTCATCGTCATAAAGAGTACGGGTAGTTTCACCGTTTTGTGTTACACGGAGTGTTCTACCTGCTTTATCATAAACATATGTCGCAGAGTCGCCCTCGCTTTGAGTAGTGAGGAGATTGCCCATATCGTCATATGTATATGTGGTAACGGTAGTTTTTGTTTTATCATTTTCAACTGTAACATTCGTTTCTTTAGTTACATTACCGCTTGCGTCATATTCATACGATACAGACGAGCCGTCGCTGTTTTCTTCCTTAGCCACTCTGCCTTTGCTGTCATAAGTATATGTTGTAGTATCAAAGCAAGTAAGGCTTGAATCATAGAGAGCAGGAGCTTCACCTTGGTAGTCTTTCTTAAGAGTTGCAAGGACAAGATTATTACCCTTAGCGTCATAAGCATAATAGGTATAGTCATTGCCTGATTTTTCTCTGACGACCTTACCTGAACTGTTGTATGTGTAATAAGTATTGTTTTTCTCATTACTTGTAACATATGAAATAACATTACCTTTTGAATCATAAGTGTAGGTAGTAGTTTCATCGCCTGATTTTTCAGTCTTAACTCTGTAATGAGAATCGTAGGTATACTCTGTTTTAGTGCCTGATTCGTCAGTATATTCAACAGGATAGAAAGCATCATTATACACGGTCTTTGTCGTTTCACCGCTTGATGTAAGAGTAGTATAATTCATACTGGCATCATTATAGGTATACTTTATCCAAGAACCGTTTTTATACGTGATTTGCTTTAATCTACCGTTTGAATAATACTCAATCTTGTTATCATTACTTTTAACAAGAGTGAAATCGGTTGTATTATTAGTATATTCATATTTGCCTAAGATTACGCCTGCTTGGTCTTTAATCTCAATATATTTTTCTTGTTTAGTTGTATATTTGAGTTTGTTACCGTTAGGGTCTGTAATTTCTTTTTGGCTGTAATACTTAACGTCACTTCCGTCAGGTGCATTAATTGCCTGATAATCGGACAAGCTGAATTTTCTTCCGCTTGCGTCAGAAATTGAAATTTCATTGCTGTTTGTAGTTCTGTTAAGATTAAGCTTATTGCCGTTGTTATCCTCAATAGCACTGAGATATGCAACACTGTTTAATACCTTGATTGCAAAATAATATTTATATGTTCCGTCATCGAAGATATAATTATTATTTGTCTTAGTCAAGGTATATCCGTTAAGCTCGTCAACATAAGTTGTTGAATCTTTTCTAATCATAGGATATTTTGAGCCGTCAGGGAGAGTAACCTCAAGTCTGCTGTCGGTAACAAGAACTTTACTGTGGATTGATTCAAACCAATTTTTATCGGCACTGTTATATATTCTTGTATAGCCGAAATCAATTCCGTTATATGAAAATGAAAAATCAGTATTGCTTTCGGTATACACGCCGAGAGCTTTATTGGTGTTGGATAAGTTATAATATGCAATCTTTCCCGTTTCGCCGATTCGTGTATATACTTTAGTGGTTTTATGAGCAGGAATAGCAAACGGTACGGAATAGTTTGTCCACTTTCCGTTTTCGCCTATTTTATATTGTAACTTTGTTTTGTCGGAATAATTTACTCTGTAAAGACCGATAAGCTCGCCATGTCTGTAGTACAAAGGAACAGGATTAAGAGTTGCAGCATTAGCCGTAAACATGGATTTTAAATCAACATAATCGGATAAAAGTACATTTGAAAATGTCATTGTAACAAATGTGCCAAAACCGATTATCACTGCAAGAATTACGCTTAATATGCGCTTCCATAATTTCGTTTTGTATAAATTGTTTTCCATAGTTTTCTCCTTTCTTCATTTGACAATTTTAAACTTTATAAAAAGTTGTTTTAAACACAATATCATTGTTTTTTCTTTTTAAGAAAACAGTTTTATTTGCATATCCATCAGTCATTTGCCAAATTTTCTTATCATCAAATTTATAAATCATAGAAATATCCATTTCATCATCATTAATCAGTTTTTCAAAAGATTTAATAATAAAATCTAAACTTGGATTAAGTAAATTATTTGCTGAAAATTCTACGGCATATAATTTATTTTTATAAAATAAAAATTTTACTGTAATATGTGCATTAAATAAAATTTCATTATAGTAAATATAAGACTCATGTTTATCAATTTTTCTTATACTAAGCGGGTTTCCCTTATGAACAAGAGTTTTGCTTATACTATCCATAAAACAAATATCGTTATTAAATGGTATAGTATACTTATATTTGTGGTTTGAAAAAATGTTTAATATTGGCATCGATTTCATATTTGAATATTCCTTTATTTATACAATTTTTTGTATTTGTTTCTCCATTGGAGCGATTCTCCTTTCTCAATAATATTTTGTTTTCAATCACAATTTATCAAATATCAAATATAAATTAAACCGTTTTTGCCTATTCGTAGTTATTTATGGCACATTTGAAATATTTTGATTTTTGATAAAATTAAAGCCTTAAAAGTTAAAACTAACTTTTAAGGCTTGTTTTATTAAATTAAGGGTTGAAATAATTCGTTTACCCTGCGCGTCGGTTATTGATACAATGTCACCCATTTGGTTAGTTATGTAAAAATATTGAGTGCCGTTCCATATAAATCCGAGCGGTACTCCGCTTGTATCATACTGGAAATAAAGGGTATCTGTTCCATCTGTTTGATATAGAATAACTCCGTCTTTAGTATTGTAATAAGTCGTTTTGCCATTGACAGTCTTTGATGTTCTGATACCGTTTTCATCATAAGTATAACTGTATTTGTTGTTCCCGTCAACTATACTTTCAAGATTTCTGCCGGTATTCCAAGTGAATTTCTGTCACCACAACACATAATAAACTTGCTTTGTGGGTCCTGTTTAACTTTAATTTTTAGTAATTATAACAGTGTTTTTATAATCATAATGCCTGAAAAAATTGAGAGCAAAGAAGCAATTGCATATATTAAATATTTTTTGAAAGAAAGTGTGAATTTACAATTTAAATATTCACATAATTTCCTCTTTTCAAATACAGGTATAAGAATGGTGGCAATGGCACTTATTATGATAGCAAACCATAATTTACATAATATTGTTGCTGTTAAGGAAACCGTTATATTTAACAATAGAAATCCTAAGAAAATACCTTTATGCGGATTTATTATATCTTTCTTGTTTAAGTACGCTAACATTGCTTCGCCTATCATACATATCGCAAAAAAGAATAATGAACAAGCAAACATATAATCACTATCTGTAAAAATTTCTGTTATTGAATCAGCCATAAAATCACCGATTATATCAAATAGATTATCCATATAATTATCTCCTTAATCTATTTCGATAAATTACATTTCGTCCGGATAAAAGTTCACCAACATTAACAGTCAATCCGATTATAGTAATAGTCCTGAAGCCTAAAAGTGCCACAGCAATTTTTGTAGAGTAATTTTTTAAATATCGTGTACCTAATATATCAGAAACAATTGCACACGCAACACTTGCTATAAGTACTATATTGTTGTATCGTCTAATTTTTTTAAAATTATTTGAATTTTTTCCGTAATAAGACTTTGCGGATTTAATTGCTTTTGAATAACTGTAAATATTGCTTGCAATGGCTGTTATAGTAATAACTGCAGAGAAAAGTTTTCCCCAAGGAGTTTTTTGGAAGGCTATTAAAGCTATAGTACCTAAAGCCGATAATATTGCAGAAGTAATTGAAGCTCTTCCAAATTCCAAATCCCAATTAATATACCCTGTAGGATCACTATTATTTACAGGATTATTATTACAATAAGGAAATAAGTTTATTCCTGTATAAACATCTTTTGTTACATTAACAATCTCAGGAATATCCGCATTAATAAACCTACAAATGCTTGGGTCGTAGTAACGTGACTGGAGATAATAGTAGCCTGTTTCGCTGTCGTAATAGTAGCCACGATAACGAAGAGGGTTAATATTTGCAATATCATTGTCTGATGTACTTAATGTATTACCCCATTCATCATAGGAATATTGTGCAAGTTCATTGCCCTGTGCATCAGTAATACTGATTACATCACCCATTTGGTTGGTAATGTAAAAATACTGCGTACCATTAAGAATAAACCCAAGTGGAACACCATTTGTGTCATACTGAAAGTACATTGTATTGGTGCCGTCAGTCTGCGAAAGAATAACTCCGTCTTTTGTATTGTAATAAGTTGTTTTGCCATTGACAGTCTTTGATGTTCTTATGCCACTTTCATCGTAGGTATAAGAGTAAGTATTATCATTATCTGTAATTGATCCAAGATTTCTTCCGCTTGACCAAGCGAATGATTTGTTACCGTAAGTGAGAACATTGCCGTTTTCGTCATATGTAAGCGGAGTTCCGTTTACTGCGGTTAATTCGTCTTTCCAATCGGAATTTGAGTATGTGAATGTTGTACTCGTTCCATTTATATTTTTGTTTGTAATGTTACCACGGCTGTCATATGCATAGGAAGCAGAATAGTTATTACCTGAAACAGCAGTTAATTGGCTGTTGACATCATAAGTATAATTAAATGTTTTGCCGCTATATGATGTTGATGTGATTCTGTCTTTAGTGTCATAAGTATTCGTTACAGACCTTGAATTACCATAATCTTTCTTGGTAATATTACCATTATCATCATAAGTGTAACCTGCATTTAATACACTTGTGCCGTTAAGCTTGACAGAATCTGAAACAGTCTGCGATTTATCATCAGACTTTGCAGAATATGCGAGAGAATTATTTCCGTATTGATATGAAATTGAATTATTCTTAGTTGTATAAGAATAGGTGCTGCCGAAATGTGTTTCGGTTACATCCGTTTTTGCTTCAATACTGTTTTCTTCATCGGCTTCTGTTTTGGTTTGCGTATAAGACTGAACAAGGGTGTTATCCGATATTTTGTAAACTTCAACATTATCGCCATCGTAGACATACTTCAAACCCGTATCGGTATTAATTTTTTCAGTAAGCTCATTATCGGTATTGTATGAATAGGTTACATAAGGTAATTTGTCATCATTATGATACTGCTTTATAAGATTGCCGTTATCATCATACTCATAACGAATTGATTGACCGTTTGCATAGACTTCGCTTGTTAAGTTATAGTCCTCATCATAATTATATGATAAAGTATTCACGCCGTCAACGAAAACTTTTGTAAGATTTCCTTTGATGTTGTAGTTATACTCATAAATATCAAAAGATTCTTTTTTCTTTTCGCCTGTTTCGTAATACTCATAATCGGTTACAACATCAAGGCGGTTAATTTCACGGTCAAGGTTGCCTGTTGTTTCGTTATAGAAGTATCTGTGACCTACATTAGCATCTGAATATGTATTAGCGTTTGGCAAACCATCCTTTGAGCTATTGTAATCTTCGGGAGAAATTTCCTGAATCGTTCTGCCCTGATTATCATAAATTGTACGGGTGGTTTCGCCGTTTTGTGTTACACGAAGTGTTCTGCCTGCCTTATCATAAACATATGTCGCAGAGTCGCCCTCACTTTGAGTGGTGAGGAGATTTCCCATATCGTCATACGTATATGTGGTAACGGCAGTTTTTGTTTTATCATTTTCAACTGTAACATTCGTTTCCTTAGTTACATTACCTCTGCTGTCATACTCGTATGCTACAGAACCGTCGCTGTTTTCTTCTTTTGTCACT
>OIEM01000556.1_pt1 | contig 18233 bp, 20 predicted proteins | sample 1581761 | NCBI WGS metagenome assembly OIEM01 (sample SAMN01760978, study PRJEB22395) | human gut metagenome | reverse complement strand
TTAGCTTTATTTAATTCTGAAGGAGATGAAGGTACAAAAGAATTGTGGAATAATGACATAGTTGCGGTTGCACAGACTCAAATAGGTGTAACTGGAGGAGATCCGTACTGGAGTTGGTATGGATTTGATTCAAGAGTAGAATGGTGTGCTTGTTTTGTTTCTTGGTGTGCAGATCAAGTCGGATATATAGAAGAAGGAAAGACTCCAAAATTTTCAGCATGTACTGATGGCATAAATTGGTACAAAGAAAAAGGACTATGGTTTGAAAATAGTAATGATTTTTTTCCTGTTTCAGGAGATATAATATTTTTTGATTGGAAGAATAAAACAACAGGAGAACAAGATGGTATTTCAGACCATGTCGGAATTGTTAAATCTTATGATTTTGAAAGCCGTACAATTCATACGATAGAAGGAAATTCAGGAGATGAGTGCAGAGAAAGAACCTACAACAAAGATGATGTTCAAATATTAGGATTTGGCTCAAATAGAATACAATCTATTCAAGAAATAGATTCAAGTATAACTTAATAAAATTAAAGAATAAAAAAGTAATCTAACTTGGGTAAAAAATGCTCAAGTTAGGTTTTATTTTTTTCGACAAATTATGATAGACTTCGACAAACAATATACTATATAATAACAAAATAATACAAAAAGTATTAAATATAATATAGGGAGATTGTACGAATGATAAAAGTTTTAAGAAAAGTTGATGAGTTGGGAAGAATAGTAATTCCAATTGATGTTAGAAAACAATTAGGAATAAAAGAGGGAGAAACTTTAGAAATTAGTATTGAAAATAATAAAGTTGTACTTGAAAAAAAGTACGCTTAATAAAAAATAACTCAAGCAATTAGTTTGAGTTAGTATATTTTTATTTTACTTTTTCAATAAATGCTTTAATAGCAGCATTAACTAATCTAGTTATAGAGATACCTGTTTTCTTTGAAACTTTATAAAGCCAATCTATATTATCTTCACGAAGCATTATGCTTCTATAAGTAACAGATTCATTCTCTGGTTTTCCATAAAAAGTAGGATTTCCTTTAGCTGAATAATCTTCAATAGCAACATTTATTAAATCACTAACAGTAGCGTCAAATTTGTTTTGTGTAAAATGTATAAGTTTTTTATAAAGAGAATCATCTATATTTACTGATTTTTTAGTAGTTCTATTATTGATATCATATAACCTATCTATTGCGCTCATAGTTAAACCTCCTTACACTCGTATTATGAATAAATTATATAAGTATTATTCGTTTTTTAATACTAGATATATTTACTCATAATATGAGCATAAATAGGTTGATAATATTAGATACATGTGTTATAATAAATAAAGTAAAAAAGGTGGTAGTAATAATGGAAAAGAAAACAATTTTAATTGCTAATACTCATAAAGAACAAGTTGACTTTCTAAAGAAAGACTTTGAAAAAAATAATATAAACATTGAAATAATAGATGTAGAAACAAATAATAGTGAAGAAATGAAAGAGGCAATTATAAAGTATAAACCTTATATAGTATTAACAAATGAGCTAAAAAAAGATAAACCTGCAACGGATATAATAAAAGAGATTCAGGACGATGTTACTAAATTTCAGCCGATTTTTATAATACATTCAGGATATCCGACTTACGATATAGAAAGAACTTGTTGTCAAAAAGGAATACATGCATATTCTTACTTTATTTTAGATAAAGATATTGATTTAGCAATTGAGATTGGAAATATTGCAAATGGAAATGAAACCAAACTTACAAAGCATTTATATTATAGTTTCAGTGAATCAAATGTTAATGTTGCAATAGATATTATGAATAATAATGCAATGCAATATATTTCTGATAAGAATTATAAAGATGTAAATAATGAATTATCTAAATTATTTAGCGATTTAAGTAAAATGCCAAAAAAATACAGAGAAAAGTTTTTTGAATATGCACAGTTACAACTAAAGAATAATATGCTGGAATGTTCTTATATGTACCAATATTTAAAAGATAAAATAAATAGATAGTCAAGTAACCTTATTAGTCTGTTCAGAGTGATAAGGTTATATTATTTTACTAGTTACAGTAAATTTTAAGCTTAAAAACTATCGACATTTTTTTTATTTTTTGATATAATTTATCTGGTAAAAAAGAAAGGCGAATGGAGTGAATTTAATGAGTTTGCAACAAATAGATTTATACCTAAATGACAAGCTAAAAGAGAACAATAACTACATTGTTTTTACTTTTTATGAGTTAAGAGTAAAACTTAATTTGACATCTGAAGAAACATTAAATTTTCTTCATTTAGTAGCGACAAAATTAGAAAATAATAACTATAAGATTTATAGAACAGGACAAAATTATATCTACGAAGGAAAAAAGTATAAAGTAGAAGAAAACCAATTATTAGTTGCGATAAAGGAGAAAAAATAAGTGGAAAATAACAAGTATTTTAAACAATTCGTAGATAGATTAGATGTGAATCAAAGAGCTTTAGATACACTAAAAGAAAATGAAATAACAACATTAGGAGAATTAAGCAAATATAAAAAATCTCAATTAAAAGATATGGGATTATTACAAAACGAAATAAATAAAATTGAAGTTGAATTAGAGCTATTAGGATTAACACTAAAAGGCTCATTATAATAAATTGGAGGAATAAATAATGGCAAAGAAAGAATCAAGCACATTGCTTGGGTATGAAGATAAATTATGGTTAGCTGCTGACAAATTAAGAGGGAGTATGGACTCTTCAGAATATAAACATGTTGCTTTAGGTTTAATATTTTTAAAATATGTTTCTGATGCATTTGAAGTAAGACAACAACAAATAGCAAAAGATGAATATGCCGATCCTGAAGATAAAGACGAATATCTTTCAGAAAATGTTTTCTGGATTCCAAAAGAAGCAAGATGGGAAGAAATAATAAAATATACCAACAGCCCAGAAATAGGACAAGTAATAGATAAGGCTATGGAATTAATAGAAAAAGAGAATCCAAGATTAAAAAATGTATTAAATAAAAACTATTCTAGACCTGAAATTGACAAAACAAGATTAGGAGAACTTGTTACTTTGTTTACAAATTTAGAGATTGGAACAGATAGAGCTAAAGAAGTGGACATGCTAGGAAGAGTATATGAATATTTCTTAAGTAAATTTGCTTCTGCTGAAGGTAAGAATGGTGGAGAATTCTATACACCTTCTTGTATTGTTAGAACTTTAGTTTCAATGATAGAACCATATAAAGGAATCGTTTATGACCCTTGTTGTGGTTCTGGTGGAATGTTCGTACAGTCTTATGAGTTTGTAAAAAAACATCAAGGAAATTCAAGAGAAGTTTCTGTATATGGTCAAGAATTAAATCCAACAACATGGAAACTTGCAAAAATGAATCTTGCTATTAGACAAATAGAAGGCAATTTAGGAGATAGAAACGCAGATACATTTCATAATGACTTACATAAATCCTTGAAAGCTAATTTTATATTAGCAAATCCTCCTTTTAATATTTCAGATTGGGGCGGAGATAAATTAAGAGATGATGTTAGATGGAAATATGGAATTCCTCCAGTTGGAAATGCTAATTATGCATGGTTACAACACATGATTCATCATTTAAACCCAGAAAATGGTGTTGCAGGAACAGTATTAGCAAATGGAGCATTAGCAAGTGATTCAAGTGGGGAAGGGGAAATACGAAAAAATATGATTGAAGGCAGAGTAGTTGAATGTATAGTTGCTATGCCAAGTCAATTATTCTATGCTACTGGAATTCCTTGTTCTTTATGGATTATGAGAAGAAATAGAGATGAAAAAACAAGAAATAAAATCTTATTTATAGATGCTAGAAATTTAGGTTCAATGATAGATAGAAAAGTTAGAGAACTTACTGAAGAGGATATTTCAAAAATAGCCACAACATATCATAATTGGAGAAATGATTCTAATTATGAAGATGAATTAGGATTCTGCAAATCTGCAACTATTGATGAAGTAAAAGAAAATAATTATGCTCTTACTCCAGGTAGATATGTTGGAACTCCAGAAGATGAAGGCGATGGAATTCCTTTTGAAGAGAAAATGAAAACGCTTACAGCTGAATTATCAGAACAATTAAAAGAAGAAGAAGCTCTTAATATAGAGTTAAAAAAAGTGTTAGGAGCGATAGGTTATGAGATATAAATTAAAAGATTTAGTAGCACTAAAATATGGAAAAAGTCAAAAGTCAGTAGAAGATAATAAAAATGGAAAATACCCTATTTTAGGGACAGGTGGAATAATCGGTTATGCAAAAGAGCCATTATATAATAAACCTTCTGTACTAATTGGAAGAAAAGGAACAATCGATAAAATAAGATATGTTGATTCTCCTTTTTGGACTATTGATACATTATTTTATACAGAAATAAATACAGATTTAATAAATCCACAATATTTATATTACAGATTATTAGATGTAGATTTTAAAAATCTAAATGAAGGTACTACTATTCCTAGTTTAAGAACACAAACTCTATATGAGATTGAATTAGAAATAGATGATATACAGACACAAAACAAAATAGTTGATATTCTTGCAGTTATTGATAAAAAAATCAAACAAAATACACATACAAATAATAATTTGTATGCAATAGGAAAAGCACTTTATCAAGAATATTTTGAGAATGAAAAATACACGAGAAATTATGAAACAAAACAATTAAGTGATGTAACAACTAATAACAGAAACAAAATAGACCAAAGCAAAGAATATAAGGTTTTATCTGCTATTAATACTGGTAATTTAGTATTATCAGATGATTACTTTGATAAACAAGTTTATAGTAAAGATATTGGAAAATACTTAAATGTTAATAAATATGATTTTGCTTATAATCCTGCAAGAATAAATATAGGCTCAATAGGATTAAATACATTTAATTTTAATTGCTGTGTAAGTCCTGTATATGTTACTTTTTCAGTAGATAAAGATTATATAGATTTTTTTGATTTCTATTTTAAATCAAAAAAATTTAATGCTGAAGTAACATTAAGAGCCTCTGGGTCAGTAAGACAAGCCCTAAACTATAATGATTTGGGGATGATAGAAATACCATATCCAACAAAAGAAATGATTGATAAATTCAATAATTCATACAAAACATTAAAAGAAAGAATCAATATAAACAAAATCAAAATAAGAAATTTAGAGCAACTACGAGATACATTACTACCAAAACTTATGAATGGAGAAATAGACCTAGGTAAAGTCAAAATTTAGTCATACAAATTGTTATTTGTTATTATGAAGTATAATATTGCTGAAAGGAGCAATATTATATGGAAAAAGAACAAATAATCTTAACAATTACAAATGAGATGTCCAATAATTTGACTAATTATCAGCTAGAATTATTGAAAAATGTACTAATAATTCAGTTTAAGAGTATTGAAATAAAAATACTAACTGATGAAATGAAGAAAAAAGAAGAACAAAATACTAATGAAAAATATATAAATTCCTTTTTATCTGCTAAAGAAGTCGAAGGTTGCTCTATAAGAACTATAAAATATTACAGGGAAAACATTGAAAATTTAATTACAAAATTAGACAAGAACATAAAGATTGTAACAACTGAAGATATTAGAAAATACTTGTCTGATTATAAAGAATTACATAAATGTAGTAGTGTAACAATAGATAATTTAAGACGAATATTCTCAAGTTTTTTCTCATGGCTCGAAGATGAAGATTATATTATAAAAAGCCCAGTTAGACGAATTCATAGAGTAAAAACTGCAACTTTAGTAAAAGAAACCTTTTCGGATGAAAATATTGAAACTATGAGAGATGAATGCAAGTTTATTCGAGATTTAGCAATGATTGAATTATTATATTCAACTGGAATTAGAGTAGGGGAATTAGTAAACTTAAATCAAGAGGATATAAATTTTGAAGAAAGAGCCTGTATAGTTCAAGGCAAAGGAAACAAACAGCGTGAAGTATATTTTGATGCAAGAACAAAAATACATTTAAAACAATATATTGAATCAAGAAAAGATAATAAAAATGCTTTGTTTGTTTCAAAAAATAAGCCTCATCAAAGATTGTCTATTTCAGGAATAGAGAGAATAGTAAGGAATTTAGGATTTGAAACAAATATAAACAAAGTACATCCTCATAAATTCAGAAGAACTTTAGCAACAATGGCTATTGATAAAGGAATGCCAATAGAACAAGTTCAAAAACTATTAGGACATGTCAAAATAGAAACAACCATGCATTATGCGATGGTTAATCAGAATAATGTAAAAAATTCACATAGAAAATATATAGGATAGGTGGAATAAATGAATTTAGTAAAACTAAAAGACATATCAATTGGGCAAGGTAACTATGGAATTGGAGCTGCTGCGGTTGATTATAAAAGTAATTTATATAAATATTTAAGAATAACAGACATAAATGAAGATGGAACAATAAACGAAAATGAATTAAAATCTGTTGAAGATATAAATGCTAAAGATTATTTACTAAAAGAAAATGATATTTGCTTTGCGAGAACTGGAAATAGTACAGGAAAATCATTTTTCTATGATGGAACAATAAAAGATTTAGTATATGCAGGATTCTTGATAAAATTTAGTCTTGATGAGAAGAAAGTTAATCCAAAATATATTAAATATTATACTTTATCAAATAAGTATAAAAATTGGGTTAAGGAAATACAAACAGGCAGTACACGAGGAAATATTAACGCTAAAATGTACGGAGATTTGGAAATCGAACTTCCTGAAAGAACATATCAAGATAAAGTTGTAAAAATATTGGAAACTATAACGAACAAAATTGTATTAAATAGGCATACAAATAATAATTTGCTAGTAGCATAATTTACAAATAAACACAGATAAATAATAATTTGGAAGAACAATTAAAATATATTTTTTATACTTCTTTCTATAAAGATATAGAAAATAATAATACAGAAAAATATACATCAAAGACCTTATATGATGTACTTGATGTTATTGATAATAGAGGAAAAACTCCTAAAACAGTCAAATACAGCAAATATCCTATTATCGATGTTAGAGCAATTTCAGGAGAAGGAAGAATACTTGACTATAAAAAATGTCAAAAATATGTTGATTTAGAAACATATAATACTTTTTTTAGAAATGGTCATCCTAAAAAAAATGATATACTTATTTCAACAGTTGGAAGTTTAGCTGAATTAAAAATATATATTGATAATAAAGGAACAATAGCTCAAAATGTTGTGGCATTACGAAGTAAAGATAATTACTCTTTATATTATTATCAATATTTAAAAGCAATTAAAAACGACTTAATATCATACAATATAGGAAGCGTTCAACCTAGTATTAAAGTAACTCAATTTATGAAACATATAATATATATACCAAATCAAAAAAAATTAAATGAATTCAATAATAAAGCTGAAATAATAACTAATAAAATTTATTGTTTGAGTAAAGAAATAGAAACATTAGAACAAATTAGAGATACTTTACTACCAAAACTTATGAATGGAGAAATAGACCTAGATAAAATAGAAATTTAATCATACAAATTGTTATTTGTAAATACGAAAGAACAAACAAGATAGGGGGAATAGAAAGATGTTCAAAGAAGATAATGTTGAACAAGCTATAATTGAACAATTAAAAGAATTAGGTTATGAATATCAGTATGCACCTGATATTGAAAGAGATTACAAAGAAGCTATACTAAAAGATGTATTTTATGAATCTCTATATAAAATAAATAAAGGCATAACTGAAGATATTGCTGATGAAGTTTATAGAAAAATAAGAAACTTTCACGCTATTGATTTAGTAGAGGCTAATTATGAATTTTATCACATGTTATATGCAGGTGTTGAAGTTCCTATTGAAGGAGATAAAACTTTTGTTGCTAAACTAATAGATAAAGAAAATATAGACAATAACCTATTTCAAGTATTAAACCAATATACAGTAATTGAATATAAGGAAAAAAGACCTGATGTCGTTGTATTTATAAACGGAATCCCTCTAATTGTTTTTGAGTTAAAAAATGCAATAAATGAAGATACAACTATCGAAAATGCCTATAATCAAATAAAAAATTATCAAGAAGATATAAAAACATTATTTTATTATAATGCTTTTAGTGTAATTAGTGATGGCATAAATGCAAGAATTGGAACTATAACAGCAGATTTTAATAGATTTATGACATGGAAGTCTAAAAACGGAGAAAAACCTGAAGATAATATAAATCAAATAGATGTATTGTTAAATGGCGTATTTAGAAAAGATAGACTAATTGATATTATTAGCAATTTTATATTATTTCAAAATAAAGAAAAAGGAAGAATTAAAATACTTGCAGGATATCATCAATATTTTGCAGTAGAAAAATCAATAAAAAGCACATTAAAAGCTTTAGATGAACATACTGGAAAAGCAGGTGTTGTATGGCATACTCAAGGTTCTGGAAAAAGTTTTGCAATGGTATTTTATACTGGAAAATTATCTAAAATTCCAAGTTTAAACAATCCAACCATTGTTGTTTTAACAGACAGAAACGATTTAGATAATCAATTATATGAAACATTTGCAAATACCAATAGAGAAATACTACCACAAAAAACTCAACATGCAGCAAACAGAAAAAAATTAAAAGAACTATTAAGCGTTAATGCAGGAGGAATTATATTTACGACTATACAAAAATTTGAAGAAGGGAATGATATAATTTCTGATCGTGAAAATATAATATTCATAGTTGACGAAGCTCATAGGAGTCAATATAGCACAGAAAAGAAATTCAATAAAAAAACTGGAGAATTTCAAACAGGTTATGCTAAAAAAATGAGAGATAGTCTACCAAAAGCTACTTTCATAGCATTTACTGGAACTCCAATAGAGTATGCTGATAAAAATACAAGGCTTCTTTTTGGAGATTACATAGATATATACGATATGACCCAAGCTGTATTAGATAATGCAACAGTTCCTATCTACTATGAAAATAGAGTCGCAAAATTAAAGCTTGATGAAAGTGTTCTTAAAGAAATTGATGACGAATATAACTATATAATTGAAAACGATGAAGCAAATGTTGAAACAGTAACAAAATCTAAAGAAGAACTTGCTAAACTTGAAACTGTTATAGGCGCTCAAGACCGTTTAGAAATGCTATCAAAAGATATTATAGAGCATTACGAACAAAGAGAAGATATACTTAATGGAAAAGCTATGATTGTTTGCATGACTAGAAAAATAGCAATAAATTTATATAAAGAAATATTAGAAAAAAGACCAGAATGGAAAGACAAAGTAAAAGTTGTCTTAACTGATAATAACGATGATCCTACTGATTGGCATGATATTGTAGGAAATAAAAAATATAGAGATGATTTAGCTGTTGAATTTAAAGAAGAAAAGAGCAGTTTAAAAATAGTAATTGTTGTCGATATGTGGCTAACAGGATTTGATGTTCCAGACCTTGCAACAATGTATATAGATAAACCTATGAGAGGTCATAACTTAATGCAAGCAATAGCTCGAGTTAATAGAGTATATAAAGATAAAGAAGCAGGACTTATTGTTGATTATATAGGCATTGGAGCAGATTTAAGAAATGCTTTAAATGAATATACAAATAGAGATAGAGATAAAATTCCAGACATCACAGCAGCTTATGTAATTGTAAAAGAAAAATTAGAAGTAATGAAAGATTTCTTTTATGGTTTTGATTATCAAGCATTTTTTAGCAGTTCAAATCAATTAAGATTAAAAACGCTTGCAGACGGAATCAATTATATACTTTCTAAAGAAGAAGAAGAAAAAAAAGACTTTATTACAGAAGCGACAGCATTATCTCAAGCTGAAACTCTTGCTAGATCTATATTAGATGAGCAAACAAAATTAGAAGTAGAATTTTTTAAAGGTGTAAAAGTTGGCGTTAATAAGATAACTGGAAAAGGTCATTTGACAACCACAGAGGTAAATCAAAGAATTTTAACAGTATTAGAACAAGCTATTCAAGAAGATGGTATAATTGATATTTTTAAAGCAGCTGAAAGAAATAATCCAGAAATCTCAATATTATCAGAAGAATACCTAGACAGTATTAAAAAATCAAAAAATAAAAATATTGCAGCCGAATTATTAAAAAGACTTATAGATGGTAATATTAAAGTTTTCAAAAGAACTAATTTAGTTAAATCGGAACTATTCTCTCAAAAAATGGCTGAAATAATGAGAAAGTATAATAACCGCTTAATAACAAGTGCAGAAGTCATTGAAGAGCTACTAAATCTTTCAAAGGAAGTTGTTAATGCAAAAAATGAAGGAAAAGAAAAAGGATTAACCGATGATGAATACGCTTTTTATGATGCTCTTGTAAAAGACCCTAATGTATTAAAAGAAATGCAAGATGAAGTTTTAATACAATTAGCTCATGAACTTACAGAAACAGTTAGAAAAAACAGAACAGTTGATTGGGAGAAAAAAGAATCAGCTAGAGCTTTTATGAGAAGAGAAATAAAAAGATTATTAAGAAAATATCATTATCCACCAACAAAGGCAGATGAAGCTGTTCAAACAGTTGTATTACAAGCTGAACTTATGGGCGAACATATAGAAGTAAGTAAAAGAAGAGATGATGATACTCAAATAGAGCATACATATATAAAGACTAACAGATTCACTAATGAAGAAGAGTTGTATAATTTTGCAAATAATAATAGTGAATTATTACAAGTAGCTGAAGAAGATGAAAAATACGACCCATTCGAAAAAAATAAAGGTAAATTTAAGACTGAATCAGGAAGAGATATTTATTATTACGGAGAAGAATTTGGAGAAATGCCAGTAGTAAATAAACTATTTAATGAAATATCTACACTTAATGATTTATTTGGAGTTTTATTAAGAGCTTGGACAAAAGAAAGTGCATATCCTTCAGCACAAAATGACCCAGAGTATAATAAATCAAATGATCCAACCTATGGACAATGTGCAATAACTGCCACTCTTGTATATGACTTATTTGGAGGTACAATTCACAAAATAAAAGTAAGTGGGGGAGGAACACATTATTTTAATAAAATAAATGGACACTATATAGACTTAACTAAAGACCAATTTGATTTGTATAATATTCCAATAAATTATGAACCTAACGAAAAAATAGATAGAGAATATTGCGGTAAAAATGCTGATACACTTAATAGATTTAATCTATTAAAAGAAAATATAGAAAAAGTAATATAAATAAATAATATAGCTTAAGTAAAAAATATAGTTAAGAGGTGTTAGTATGGAAATGTATATAATAATTGCTCTACTTGTTTTAATTATTGGAATAATTATCTTTACATTTTATAATAGAAAAAGTAAAGAAACTAAAAAAGAAGTAAAAAAAGAAATTAGCCTATCTGTTTATGATAAAAACATGCTTCCTGATATTCAAATAATAGAAAATTTTGCCTTAATACCAGCAGAAAAGAATAAAATAGTTAATGCAAAAGTTAAAAATGCTATATCAGTTTTAGATAATTCAGTTTCAAAATCTGTTATGATAGGAAAAAATTTAAAAAACGCAAATACTGCATTAAATAGTAATAGAGCTTTCTTTTCTGCTGCTAGAAGTGGAACAGAAAATATGATGAAAGTTAATGGAACTAATGAATTATTAGGAACACAAGCAATAAATGGAAAAATTACTCAAAATACAAAATTTATAAGAGAAGATCAAATGATTGCTAATGTAGGAAAAGATGCTTTAGTGAATGCTGGATTCAATGCAGCTTCTATGGTTGTTGGTCAATACTATATGAATGAAATAAATGAAAAATTAGAAACTATTCAACACGATATAGATAGTATTTCCAATTTTTTAGATGCTCAATATAAAGGAAAGCTAATATATATTGTATCAAAAATTGAAGAAATATTAGAAAATAGAGAAGATATTTTAACTAACAATTTTTCGAAAGATAAGAGATATGATGAAATATCAAGAGCCGAAGAAAGTTGCGTAGAATTGCTATCACAGGCAAATGTAAGCATTTCAGAACTTTTAAAAGATGAATTAAACTATAAAAATTATGAAAGAAACACAAAAGACATTCAGAAATGGTCAGTAAGACAACAAATATTAACAAGATTATTAGCTGAAATTGGAGATTTAAGATATGTTCTAGCGGATGGAAATGAAACATCAAAATCTTCACATAGTCAATATAATAAATGTTTAAAACTTACTAATACAATAAATGAAAAATTAGATAATTGGCACGAAACTTATTGTAAAAAGTTCGGAATAAACAAGGATGAACATAGAAGAAAAGCTAATTTTTTTGAAATAAGAAGAAATACTATTGGAAGAATCAATAAAGAGTGGGCTTACAATAGATTAAATGAAAATATAGAAACGATGATTGATGCACAAATGAATATAAATACATTGCTACCATATAATACTGATAAATTAGATGAAAATATTAAAATTTTGAAATATAAAGGAGAATATTATAATTTGCCTAAAAGTAGTGAATAAGGTCGAATGAAAAAATGCAATTTTAAGGGGTATATTATTATGGAAAATCAAGAACGAAAAGCATATCTAACAATTGGCTCTGTAAGAGCATTAGATATAAGAGTTATATTTGAAAATACAGAAATTTTATATGAAGGTGCAGTTGAAGAAGCACCAGAAGAAATTAAAAAATTAAGATATTCCAAAGTCGAGAATTCAAATAAAATGAATTTTTATGTGTATAATTGTAATTAACAAACAGCAATTTATAAGCGAAAAAGATAGCGATTAAGCTATCTTTTTTCATTTCTAAATTTCCATGTAATAACTTCAAGAAATCTTGAAGGACTTATATTGTTCAGATTATTATTTCCAAAAATAGAAGTTAAATATTCTTTATCAGAACTTTGTCTTGCAGATTCAATCACTCTATATATACTCTTTCTTGCTGCTTCAGTTGTAATATCATACTCTTTACTTATGCTATAATATATATTATTTATATGACCACTTAATAAAAAAGGATTTGAACACGCTATTTGTAAACTTTTAAAAAAGTGTTCAGTTGTAGGAGAATATGGTTTTAATTCAAATTTATTTATTAAATCAACATATAAAAATTTATTACTAAATAGGGGAATATTAGCAAGCTCTATTATAGTTGCTTCTAATACATCAGTTGCAATATTTTCTGAAAATATTCTATCTGGTATTTTTGATTTATATAATATATCTCTTAATTTTGAATCGGATGTAATTACAATTAGTTTTAAGCACTTTTTAGCAAATTTAGCTGTTTTCTCAATTTTTTCTATTATTTCATAATCATTAAAATTCACATTTATTATATAGATATCTGGCGTTGAATCAAGAAAAACATTATAAATATCGTTATATTCAGTTATAAATATATCTTCATATTCATATTTATTTGCGTTCTCAAAAGAAGTCAAGTTATGAAGTTTTGGCTTATGTAACAAATTATCATAAACTACAACAACTCTCTTCAAATCCTCTTTTTCCTCTCGATATTCTGTTTAATATAACCATTTATATTATATCATAGAAAACCTTATAAATCAACGGTTACAGGCTCTCAAGATTTCGACAATGTTCGACAAAATATACTACATTTTATCATGTTTTATCATACATTATGATTACATTTTATTGTCTAATCAAATAGAAATTGACATAAAATTGTACCAATTAGATACCAACCATATACCAAAATAATACCAAAAAAGACAATATTTTTATTTTACTAATATAATAAGTTTATATTACATAATTTGATAAATAATATGAGAGTTACTTTAGAAGAGTAATAAAGAAAACAGCAGACCTACACAAGTTTGAAAGATGGTTGAATTGATTCTCTATTATTTATTTTTACAAAACAACTTAATTAAATACATAATTTACTTAAAAAAAATAATGGAGTTAATCTGCTCAAATGAACATTTATGTTTATGTTCTTTTGGGCAGATTTATTTTTGGTTACTACCGATATGTTTATTAAGTTCTAATAGAGCAAGAGCGCCTCCTAGTCAACTTGAAAATCAAATTCAAGTTAATTAGGAGGTTTATTTTTATGAAAGAATATATATTAAATGAAAATGAAAGAAAAGTTTTAATCACAACAATTATGAATACAAAAAGAAGCTATTTTTCAAAATTATTAAGAAGGAAAGATATTGCAAAATTTGAATCAATAGATTCAATATCAGATATTCCAACATATTCAGATATAGAAAGCATTGAAAATCAATTTTACATAGATGAACTTTTAAGAATTGCAAAACCATATTTGACTAGAAAAGAATTCAATGTGTTAAAAAAAGCTGTTGCAAATGTTGAAAATTTTGATGATTTTAAAAGAGATTTATTTAAAAATAAAAACTATGAATACAAAATCTTATCAAGAGTTTTAAAGAAGATTGGAGGTCTTTTTAATGAATAATGAATTATTTAATAATTATAATCTTACTAATGAAGAAATAGAAAGCATAATAAACCAAATGGACTCATTTATAAATAATAATTGCTATGTTAATGGAAAATTTGATGAAGATTTAAAACAAGAAATATGTTTTAAAATTTTTATAAGTCTATCAAAAAATAGAAAAAAATAATTAAAATGTCCAAAATAATTCTTGTCATGAAGTCCTTATTATTAGAAGAATATAAAAATTCTTCTGGTATGTTGCACATTGACAAGTAAATATACATTTGTTAGATACAAATCTCTTGCTAAACTTATTGGGCTTAAAATCTCTATAATATATTGAAGTTTGCCACTTCAAAGAATTGGTAAGAGTGAAACACCTGCGTAGTCATAGTTCGAGCGTTGAAGTAATATTTAATATGTTATGAGCCGTCGCAAGCCTTGAGCGTAGGTTCGACATAGTCGGACAAGTACCTGAAATAGCAAAATGTATTGGGGACAATACAAGGTGAACAAGTGGAGTAGTGTAGCAACCTACCATCTAATATATTCCCACAAGTTAAGGGATGTCGAGGACAAATATTAACTAATATCCATATAAAATATAAATGAGTAAATATAAAAAATATAGGAGAATTTTATAGTTCTCCTATATTTTAATATAAAGAAGGTATAAATTATGTTAGATATTATTTCAATGACTATATTGATAATTTTTATGATATTGTTCGGTTTAATTGCTATTTTTATTATTATCGGAGGAAACATGAATAAATCTGAAGAAGAACAAAGGATGGAAGATGAAGAACAACTTCAATACTTAAAAAAATATAATGAAAAGAAATTTAATAAAAAACACAAAAACAAAAAATAGTCAAGAGTGCAAATTTGAAAAATAAAAAAATTTGCACCTTTTTTTTTCTAATGAAAATGTGCTAAATTGATGACAAACAAAAATATTTACAAGAAAGAAGGTTTTAAGTATGTCTTTTTTAAATAAGCAAAAAGAAAGTCCTGAATTTCTTAATAATTTTTTAAAATATAAAAGATATATTGAATCTGGCGCACAAACAACAACTGATGAAACTTATTATGATTTAAAAACTTTGTTTAGATTCGTTAAATTATTTTTATATGACAATAAAAAAGTTGAAACAATAACTAGAGAAGAATTCAAAGAAATACAAATAATAGATGTAACAATTGAAGATTTATCTAAAATAAGAAAAACAGATTTAAACGATTATATGTTTTTTCTAGCAAATAGACTTGAAAATGATAGTAGAACAAGAAATAGAAAATTAGCTTCAGCAAAAAGACTATATGAATATTTAGAAGTAAATAATCTTATACAAAGCAATCCTACTTTAAATATGGAGTGTGCTAGAACTAATAAAAGACTTCCAGTACATTTAAGCCTTTCTCAAAGTAAGCAGTTACTATCAAATACAATAAATTCAGATGTACGATACAGGATAAGAAATTACGCAATTACTTGTATTTTCTTAAATTGTGGGTTAAGACTTTCTGAATTAGTTGGGATAAATCTTTCTGATTTAAAAATTGATAGTAGTGAGAAAACAGTAAGAATTCATGGCAAGGGAAATAAAGAAAGAATTTTATATTTAGATGATGCAGTTTGTGAAGCTATTGAAACTTATTTAGAAGTTAGACCACAAATTGGAAAAGATAATATTGATTACAATGCTTTATTTTTAAGTTCAAGAAATAAAAGAATCTCTCAAAGAGCCGTACAAGTTATAATAAAAAATGAACTTAATGAACTATTTAAAGATGCAGATGAAAGAGAAAAAAAGAAATATCACACACATTCATTAAGACATACGAGTCCAACTTTACTATATGAAGAAAACAATGTGAATATTTTTGTTTTAAAAAAGATTCTAGGACACGAATCACTAGAAGCTACTCAAATATACACTCATGTTTCAGATAAGAAATTAAAAGAACTTATGATGAACTTTAATATTTTAAATAGAGAGGAGCAAGCATAAATGAATACTGAACTAAAAGCACCAAAATTTGTTGAAGAATTTGCAAATTACTTGGTGGCAATTAGAAATCTATCACAAGTATATATAAATAATATGAAAGTTACTATTGAACAATTTTTAGAATTTATAAATATACACAAATTTAAAAACAAATATAATTCTATAAATGAAATGAGTTTAAATGATATTAGAAGCTTAAATAATAGTGATATATATAGCTTTATATTCTTTTTAGCAGAATCTCACTATAAGAATAATTCAAGAGTTGTTAAAATTGAACATTTAAGAGCTTTCTTTGACTATCTTTTTAGAATTGAACACTCAATTTTTAGAGAACCTTTTAAGAAAATACATAGTGAAAGAAAAATTGATAAAAAACTTCCAAATTACTTATCATTAGAGGAAGCCAAAAGACTTATAGATTTATATAAGAATAGTACAAATCCAATTGAAATTCGAGATAGTGCTATGCTACATATCTTTTTAAATTGCGGTCTGCGACTCTCTGAAATAAAAAACTTAAATATAGAAGATATCAATCTAAATGATGATAAATTTACTATTATAGGTAAAGGAAACAAAGAAAGAACAAATTACTTAAATGATATAACTAAAGAAGCTCTGCTTAAATATTTGAATATTAGAGATAATTCACATGATAAGGGACGAAACAATCCATTATTTCTAACAGATTATGGATTCAGAATGAGTGTAACGACAATTAAAAAAATTGTTAAAAGAGCATACAGAAAAGCTAATCTTGATGAAAATATATATTCAGTTCATACTTTAAGGCACACTTGCGCAACAATTCTTTATAAAGCAGGCTGTAATATTAGAACAATACAAGAATTACTAGGGCATGTTCAAATTGATACAACTGAAATATACACGCACTTACATGATCAAGAAGTAATGGATGTTATGCTTAACCACCCATTAGCACAATATAAAATAGCCGATGCTCTTGCTTATTGTGCATAGAAAGAATATAATAAGGAGGAACTCATGAAAGAATTTGATGGAAAATTCGACACTAACAATATTCATTCAGTAGAACTAAATTTACTAGATGGACAAGTCGAAATTATATTAAGAGCTTTAGAGTTATATGGCTATAATCTGGATTATATGTTAAATAGTAATGATTCTTCAGATGACACAAGACAAGAAAAGCTTGCTTTATTAAAATATACTTATGAACAAGTATTAGCAACGCAAGCAGAGCAAATTGAAAGCAAGAGTAACAATACTGAAAACATACCAGAGTTTGGTAAAATACTAATAAAAGATGGTATAAAGAATAATGAAATAGAATTCAAATTAAATGTTGGATAAATTTCAATTTCAGCCAAAATAGGAAGAGTAGGAGAGAGGGGCTGTTTTGAAAATTATAGATTAAAAATAAAAAGATAAATATAAATAATATAAATGTAAATTTTTCAAAACAAAATCTTTTAATGCTACTAAATATACAAAAAATATTTCTAAAAAATTTTTATAGAACAAAATCATAAAATATAAAATATAATTTAAAATAAAATTAAAAATTAAAATTAAAAGTTAAAATAAAATTTTGAAATTTGTAATTTTTTAAATTAAGATTTTAATTTTGCGCAATGTGAAATTTATAATAATTTTATACAAACAAAAAATTCAAACCGAACATTTGTGTAAAATGATTTTTGATAATATTTTATTGATATAATCAATAATAG
>OIEM01000546.1_pt1 | contig 18513 bp, 8 predicted proteins | sample 1581761 | NCBI WGS metagenome assembly OIEM01 (sample SAMN01760978, study PRJEB22395) | human gut metagenome | reverse complement strand
GTCAATCTTTGTTTGAAAACAACTCTACAATTGGTCGTCGCATTGTTCCTGCCGGTTCTATGTGGGGATATCACATTGCCGGTATCTGGCAGGATGTATACTTGTTGGCATTGCCTAAAGTACATGTGGAAGATGTATATGTGAAACCGTTGGTTTCAAAGAATATGCTTGAACTGGAAGTGACTGTGCAGAATAATACGGAAAAGAAAGTTGACTTACAGATTCAAGGTAAAATCAATGAGTGGGTGAATCTGGCAGGAACAGATATAAACTCGGCTCCTGTACCAGCATGGGAACTTGGTCAGGAAGCTTTGAAAGTAGCTCCTGTAAAGGTGGCTATTCCCGCTAATGCTTCGAGCAAAGTTGTATTGCAGGTTCCGGTATCCGGTGAGTTGAATTACTGGACTCCTGAACAGCCGAATCTTTATGCCGTATTGCTTTCATTGCAGGCTAAGAAAGAAACCCTTGATATGAAATATGAGCGTTTCGGATGGCGTGAATGGACATTGCAAGGTACTACACAATATTTGAACGGTAAGCCTTATCAGTTAAGAGGTGATTCCTGGCACTTTATGGGTATTCCGCAAATGACGCGTAGATATGCATGGGCATGGTTCACAGCTATTAAGGGAATGAATGCCAATGCAGTCCGTCCTCATGCACAGATTTATCCTCGTTTCTATATGGATGTAGCTGATGAAATGGGTATCTGCGTATTGAATGAAACTGCTAACTGGGCGAGTGATGGGGGGCCGAAACTGGATTCCGAGCTCTTTTGGGAGGCATCTAAAGAGCATCTGAAACGTTTTGTACTCAGAGACCGTAATCATGCCTCTGTCTTTGGTTGGAGTATCAGTAATGAAAATAAACCAGTGATTTTGCATGTTTACAACAGACCGGAATTGATGCCTCAGCAGAAGAAAGCCTGGGAAGACTGGAGGGATATTGTTCGTGCAAATGACCCGACTCGCCCGTGGATTTCTGCCGATGGAGAAGATGATGGAGATGGCATCTTGCCGGTTACAGTAGGTCACTATGGTGACATGAATTCAATGAAACATTGGGTTGGAATAGGTAAACCTTGGGGAATCGGTGAACATAGTATGGCATACTATGGTACACCCGAGCAGGTTGCTAAGTATAATGGTGAAAGAGCTTATGAATCACAGTTGGGACGTATGGAAGGATTAGCTAATGAGTGCTACCACCTCCTTGCTAACCAGCGTAATATGGGAGCTTCTTACAGTACGGTTTTCAATATGGCATGGTATGCCTTGAAACCACTGCCGTTGGGTAAAAAGGACATGACTACACAGCCGGATATAAGTAAGGACGGTGTCTTCTTCACAGAATATAAGGAAGGTGTTCCGGGGGTACAACCGGAACGTGTAGGTCCCTACTGTACTACATTCAATCCTGGATATGATCCAAGTCTGCCTTTGTATGATCCGTGGCCTATGTATGATGCTATGCGTGCAGCCAATGCACCGGGGCATCCTGGTTGGTCTGCTTATGCTGATATTGACAAGAAGCAATATGAAGCACCGACAGCTACTCCGGCAGAGAAATATAAAGAAGTGATTTTCATAGGCGGAGATGACAGTAAATTGAAAGGTATTCTGGATGCACAAGGCGTGAAATTTGCTGCAAAGATTACTGCACCTGCACGTATGATCTATATTGTAGATGGTACTTACACTTTGTCTGTTGCTGAAAAGAAGAGTATGTTAGCTAATATTGCTAAGGGTGCTGATGTATGGATTTGGGGATTAACACCTCAGACTGTGAATGTGTACAATGAGATTCTGCCTCTTCCGGTGGCTCTGGATAACCTTAAACGTTCTTCTTTCCTGCCAGTTCAGAAATCATGGATACGTGGCTTGAACAATTCAGATTTCTATTTCTGTGAACTTCAAAGAGCTGATGCTTCAGAGTACTCGTTGACAGGCGCTTTAGTGGAAGAAGGAGAGGTATTGCTGAATGCTTGTAAAACTGATTGGAGAGCTTGGAATAAACGTCCGGAGGAACTTAAAACAGCTAGTACGGTACGGAGTGAGTATGAGTGTACAGCAGCTACTCCTGTATTTGTGAAATATCGGAAAGATGCTTCCTGCTTCTATATCAGTACTTTGAAAGAGTTTACAAACTCAGAAAAAGGTTATAATACGTTAGGGGTAATTCTGAAGAATGCCGGTATTGACTGTAATGAGATTGAGGTGAAATCAAATGAAGTTTTCTTCTTGCGTGATAATCAGCTAATATTCCCGGTTGCTACAAAGGACAAGTTAGTGAAAAAGGCAGATGGATGGGCTTTGGATATTTATGTGTTCAGTCCGCGTCCTTTAGATGATTTGCTGATTGAACCGAATATGCCGAAACTTACGTTAGTGGTGAAAGCTAAAGAATGCCAGCTTGCCATTAATGATAAAGCATACACTGCTGCTTCACAAAACAGACACGAGGCTACTTATAAAGAACTGCCTTTGTTGCAAGGTTGGAATAAGATAAGCATAAAGATAGGAGAAAGAGATAAAAATGAATTCAGTGGTAACTTTAGGTGTGATAACAGAAATGAATTCCTTTCTTCTCTGAAAGTAATGTTTATCAATCCCGAAGCAAAATAAAAAATAGGTTTATCTCGCCTCTAAGGTATCTGGGCTGTACTTGATTTGTACGGCTCAGATACGGCTTTGATACGGACCGGGTCTGTTATTTGAGGTGAACTGAAAAAGGTAAATGGATTAAGGGAAAAAAACAAAGTTTTTGAATAGGTGTTTTTCAATAGGTTCAGTTATACACTCTGGTATTATGCAAATAATTAGCATAATACCGGAGTGATTATAACTGAAATTACTTTTGTATAGAGAATAGAATCGTTTTTGATGATTTTGTCGAATACTGGTTACTTTTTATTAATCTTATTACTAATTTTATCTTTTTTTTATACCTTTGTCATGTCTTCTTGAACTAGAAATATGAAAAACTGTTGCAGATATATATTGCTTGTACTCTTCCTGTTCACAGGGGCTGATTTATTTGCCTCTGTATATAACGGGGGACTCTATTTTAAGTCTCATTCCGCTCCCAGTGTTGATAGGACTTCTCTTACTCTGAATGATGACAAACCTTTCGACGTTAGTAATGAGTTTACCATTTCTTTTCAGATGTGGGTACGAAACAATGAACCCGACTTTGGATCAATATTGCATTTATATACGAATACGAACCAATTAGTGCGTTTTTCATTTGTTGCGGGAGGGAGTAGACATTATCCGGCATTGGTATTTAATGAAGGAATGGTCACTGTTGATAGTCCCATTGAAAGAGAGAAATGGATACCTGTTTCCCTGCGAATGGATATGAATAATAATTCCATCGCTGTGAATTACAATGGAAAGGATACGACTATAATGGTACCTTTAAGTGGTTCAACACATGTAAGAGCATTGTTTGGACATGCTCCTGAATATCTGGCAGACGTAGCACCTGTGAATATAAAGGATGTAAAAGTGTCGCAGGACGGTGAACAAACTTGTGAATGGAAACTTTGGAAACACAATAATAACATTTGTTTTGATGAAATGAAGGGAGCGATAGCACGTGCTGAGTCTCCTTATTGGCTGATTGATGATCATATAGAGTGGAAACAAATTTATAAGGGTAATATATCAGGAAGATTGGATGTTGCCTTTAATGCATTGGATGCTTCATTTTATTTGGTAAAACCGGAAATGGTGGAAGTACTGGATGAAAATGGAGATATAGTAGATGAAATAAAAGTACAGGGAGGATATCCTGCCATGGAATTTACGGATCATTTGATGTATGACACATTGAGTAATAGATTGTTATCTTATTCATTATCCCAAAAGTGTGTGTCTTTTTTCTCTTTTGATACAAAAAGGTGGAGTCTTGCGGAGCGTCATATAGAAGAACCGAATTATTATAATCATGCTCGTACTTTTAATTCTGCCGATTCATCATTCTATTTTTTTGGAGGGTATGGTTTTTACAGATATCAGAATGATCTGTTTCGTATGGATCTTACTACGGGTGAATTGGAGAAGATTGACTATGAACCTTTACTGAATCCTCGTTATTCGTCGGCCATAACAGTGGTGGGGGATGAGCTTTATATTTTGGGCGGTAGAGGAAATAAATATGGTAAGCAAGAATTAGTTTCTCATTTCTATACGGAACTTTGTGCTATTGATTTGAAAAAGAAAAAGTCGCGTGTGGTATGGAGGAGGCAACAGACAGATGCCTATATGCTAATGGCTTCATCTATGTATTTCGAACCCTCGGATAGTTCTTTTTATGCAGTTGCACTGAAAGATGGTGGAGTTCTATGGAAAGTTTCTATGAAAGATACGGTTTGGACAGAAGTTTCTAAACCAATTCATAATGATGTAGTTCATCAGGATTGTGATTTTAGTTTTTATTCTTCGCCTTCTCATCAGAAACTTTTTTTGGTAATGGATAAGATATTGACAGATCGTACGCACGATGTGTCTATCTATTCTATCAATACTCCGTTGATGAGTGAATCTGATATTATGCAGGTTGAAGAAGAAGTTGTAGCCGATTCTTTTGCATGGTATTGGATTGTTGTGGGGATATTGGCATTGTTGGGGCTTGGATATGTTATATATTTCTGGTTATCCCGGAATAAGGCGGTAAAATCTCTGTCAGAAAATGTTTCGACTGTTATGGGAGATATGCCGGAGGGGAGTAAGAAACAGGAAAATAGAGGAACTGAATTAGAGGGTGAAAATATACTTGTGGCTAAGCCCATTGAAAACTATTTCGATCGTAGTCGTTCGGCAATATCTTTGCTAGGAACATTTAATGTGAGAGATAAGGAAGGAAATGATATTACTTCTAATTTTACTCCTCGTCTGAAAAGTCTCTTGGTCTTATTGATTCTTTATACGGAAAAGAACGAGAAAGGTATTTTGACGCGGAAGATGACAGAAATGCTCTGGTCGGATAAAGATGAGATTGCTGCCAGAAATAATCGGAATGTAACATTACGTAAACTGCGTGTATTACTGGAAGAAGTGGGAGATGTAGAAGTGATAAGTGATGGTGGATTCTTAAAAATACGTTGGAATGAAAATGTATTTTGCGATTATTGTACTGCGCTTCATTGTATGGACCTATTACAGAAAAACGGAGCTCAGAAAGATGAAGTACTTTTGAATCAGATATTGGAATTGTTGCTATATGGTCCGCTACTCTCCAATACGATTGTTGACTGGTTGGATGAATTTAAGGATGCTTATTCAAGCCTTTCTATTGATTTGCTTAGAAATCTTCTGGATATTGAATATCGGAAAAGTGATCGTGAAATGGTGCTTCGTATTACTGATATTATGTTCCTGCATGATCCTTTAAATGAGGAAGCTTTGGCGGCTAAGTGCTCAGTTTTGTTTTTGGAAGGGAAAAAGGGCATTGCTAAAAGTGTTTATGACCGTTTCTGCAAAGAGTACCGTGAATCGCTTGGGGAAGATTATAAGATACCACTTTCCAAATTATGCGAATAACTCAATCTATTTATAATTAAGCGTTTAATTGAAAGAATTAAGCGCTTTTTTAATGCCTAATTAAGTCTGTTTTTTATGCTTTATTAATCTGTTCAGTGTACTTTTGTGGCAAGAGTTATCTATCAAAAACTCTAGTAATTTATGAAAAAACTTTATGCTACATTCCTGATTATTGCATGCACATTGGTATCATTGCCTTGCAATGCACAGGCTGAATGGAAAAACGACTTTTCCAAGCAGGGAGAAACACTAAAAACGGTAGGAAGAGGAAACTGTGCTGTTACCGATGGGGTGTTCCGTTCGGTAGATGCTTACTCTTGTTTTGGAAATCTCGAGTGGAAAAACTATACGATGTCTTTTAAGGCTCGTGCACCTAAAGATGCCGACCAAGTACAAATATGGGCAGGTTTCCGTGCTTATAACCGTTTCGACCGATATGTACTGGGACTTAAAGGTGGATTGCAGGATGACATCTATCTGATGCGTCTGGGATATATGGGAACAGATGAGTTTCTGGGGGTACGTCCGCTTGGGTTTCATCCGGTACCGGGAGAATGGTATAATATAAAGGTGGAAGTATGTGGAAGCCGTATCCGTGTTTTCTTAAATAATGAGAAAGAACCTCGTATAGATGTGACGGATAAAAATGGTAATCTGGCTCCTTCAGGTCAGGTAACTTTAGGCGGTGGCTGGATAGAAACGGAATTTGATGATCTTGTTGTTACTCCTATGAAAGAGGATGCCTTGAAAGATGTAAAGGTGGTAGAATATCATAAAATAATAACTCCTCAGGAGAAAGAGAATAAGCGTCAACAGGAGCGTGCCAGTTATAGGACTGTTAAGGTAAATGAGCTAGTGGATAGCCGAACGGATATATCTTTGGATGGCACTTGGCTTTTTATGCCCGAATATCAATTGAATGATAAGGATAAAGCGATTTCTGTAGCTACAGATGATAAGAACTGGCATGTGATGTCTGTTCCAAATTTTTGGAATCCTATCCGTATCTGGTTACATGGAGAGACAATGCCTTCGCCCACAGGACCTCAACCCAAAGGTGTCTCGGATACTTATTATCAGCAGGAAACCGAGCGTTGTGAAGGATATACATTCGATTATAGAAAAACTAAAGCAGCTTGGTACAGACAATGGGTAGAATTGCCTGCAAATGTTGAGGGTAAGAATATGACGTTGACTTTTGATGCTGTTTCAAAGGTTGCAGAGATTTATATTAATGGAGAGCTTGCCGGTTCACATATCGGTATGTTTGGTGAAATACAGGTTGATGGAAGTAAACTGTTGAAGTCCGGTAAAAATCTGGTTGTGGTGAAAGTGGTCAGTAAAACAGATGGCAGTGCTTCTGAATCTGGTAGTGCTGCAATTGATTTCTTCTATTCTTCTGTTCGTGAGAGTGAAAAGGAAGATGGGAAAGTATCAGCGAAGAGTAATCTTTTGAAAGATATAGCCCATGGTTTTTATGGTGACGAGCCTGCTGGTATTTGGCAATCGGTGAAACTGACGATTACCAGCCCGTTGAAAGTGGAAAATGTATTTATTAAACCGAGTTTGGACGGAGCTACGTTTGATTTGACAGTGAAAAATCATGGTACTAAAAAGAATCAATTTAATCTCTATACTGATATTGTAGATAAAGAAACTGGTTCGGTATTTTATAGTAAGCTTTCTCTGCAAAAACTGGTGTTGAATGCTGACGAAGAAAAGATGTTCACTTATAACATAAATGGGTTGAAACCCCGTCTTTGGACTCCTCAGCATCCTAATTTGTATGATTTTCGTTTCCGTTTGGTTGCTGCAAAAGGTCACGAATTGGATTGCCTGACGGAGACTTCCGGTTTCCGCACTTTTGAAGTGAAAGAAGGTTTGTTTTTTCTGAACGGAAATCGTTATTGGTTGCGTGGTGGTAATCATATTCCGTTTGCTCTTGCCCCGAATGACTTGAACCTGGCTAATACTTTCATGCAATTGATGAAGGCTGGTAACATAGATGTCACTCGTACCCATACTACTCCGTGGAATAAACTCTGGATGGGAGCAGCTGATAAGAATGGTATCGGTGTTAGTTTTGAAGGCACCTGGCCTTGGTTGATGATACACTCTACTCCCTTGCCTGATGCAAAACTGATAGAGATGTGGAAAGAAGAATTTCTTAGTTTGCTGAAAAAATATCGTAATCATCCTTCACTACTCTTCTGGACTGTGAATAATGAGATGAAGTTCTACGACAATGACAATGATTTGGAACGTGCCAAAGAAAAGTACCGTGTGATTTCGGATGTAGTGAAAGAAATGCGTCGCATTGATCCTACACGTCCTATTTGTTTTGATTCTAACTATCAGGCAAAAGGTAAGAAAGAAAAGTATGGTGCGGACTTTATGAATACTATAGATGATGGTGACATTGATGATATGCACGCTTACTATAACTGGTATGATTATTCACTTTTCCGTTTTTTCAACGGAGAATTTCAGAAAAGGTTTAAGATGGTTGATCGTCCGCTTATCAGTCAGGAAATGTCAACCGGATATCCGAATAATGAAACCGGACATCCTACGCGTTCTTATCAATTGATTCATCAGAATCCACAATCACTGATTGGATATGAATGTTATGATTTCTCTAATCCACAATCATTCCTTAATGTACAGGCATTTATTACCGGGGAATTAGCTGAGGCGCTTCGCCGTTCCAATGACCAGGCCTCAGGTATCATGCATTTTGCATTGTTGACATGGTTCCGGCAAGTATACGATTATCAAAAGATAGAGCCGTATCCTACATATTATGCATTGAAACGTGCTTTGCAATCAATATTGGTCAGTGCAGAATTGTGGGGACGCAATCTTTATGGTGGTGAGAAATTGCCGACACGTATTTATGTCGTAAACGATCGTGAGGATGGTACAGATCTGAAATCCACTTTATTGAGATGGGAGATACAGGATGAAACAGGAAAGAAATTAGTTTGGGGGGATGAAGAGCTTCCGGCTGTGAAGCATTATGGGCGATGCTATATTGAACCTAATATTCAGTTACCCGCTAAGTTGCCTTCAAATAAGGTAAATGCAAAGCTGGTTTTGAAGTTGACAGAAAATGGCCTGCCGGTTTCTGAAAATGAATATAATCTGTTATTAGCTGACAAAAAATGGAATATCGGTCAGGTAGCGGGAAACAAGAAGATTGTATTATTGGATAACGATGGTACAAAAGCAGTTTTTGATTTCTTGAGGATTAATTACCAGACTGTATCATCTGTAAGAGAAGCTGTTAATTCTAAACAAAAGGCTGATCTTTGTGTCATTTCCGGTTTGACGAACTGTACGAATGAAGAAAAAGAACTTCTTCGTGGCTATCAGGCAAAAGGCGGTAAGCTTCTTTTGTTGAATAGTAAAGAAGCTGCCAAGATCATTTATCCCGAACATATTACCGGCTGGACAATGCCGACGGAAGGCGATATAGTTAATATGGAGCGCAATGATGCCCCCGTATTTGATGGCATTGGTGTGTTAGAGTTACGCTATTTTAATAATAACAAACGTGAGATTCCTACCGCTTGTAATGCTACTCTTCATGTGAATCGTAATGAAAATCTGACTGAGTTGGCTGGTCAGATGAAAATCCATGCTTACATTGATGGTGGTACTCCGGAAGATCGGATAAATCGGATTAATTCAATGAGAGGTTTTACACTGATTCAGATTAAAGATGGAAGAGGAATTGCTACTGTTTCAACCATGTGTACCGAAAAAGCAGAGACGGATCCGATTGCTGGGAAACTGCTTGTTAATATGATTAATGATCTTATGAGATAATTAATAGGAAAAAACGGTTAATATGGAAATTAACTGTTTTTTAATACTCAATTAAGAGTGATTTCCGCTTTTAATTAATCTTGTGGAAATACTTTTGCTTTTAACATTTTTGCGCAACATATGTATAATAAATAATAACCTTTTAATACCAATACTTATGAGCCCATAAAGAGATACGTTTGATACAGATATGAGAGAATAGAGTTTTTTATAGCCTTTATTTAATACATTATATCATGAATATTTTATTAGAAGAACAAGCAAAAATTGGCAGAATTATAAAGAAAACTATTTGGGGAATTCTGCCTCTGGTATCTCTTAGTTTTGTCATGCAGTCATGTGACGAAAATAAGTTTCCAGTAACTCCGGTTCCGGATCAATTTGAATTTATTCCACCCAATGATGTTAACATGTTATCTGCTAAAGGTGGTGATGGACAAATTTCGTTGACGTGGGATGCAGCAGTAGAAAATACCTTGAAAGCTGTTCATGTAACGAATCAGAACACCGGTGAAGAAAAAGTATTACCAGGTACAGCTAATGAAGTTACTTTCACGGGGCTGACTAATTATGAAAAGTATACTTTTTTAGTGAAAACAGAAAGTTTGCAGGAACAACTTTCTTATGGAGCCACTATCAGTGCTAAACCTTTTGTGGCAGATAATATAAAACCAGGTGTAGTGGTTAATCTGGTTGGGTATAAACTTGGAGATAATACGGCTTTTGTGGTGTGGGAAAGTCCTGAAGACAATGACATTGAAAAGTTTATTATTGCATTGGGTACTGAAACGATTACAGTGGATGCCGAGACTACTTATGGTACTATATATGGTAATTTAAGTCAGCCTTTAAAAGTTTATGCGGTAGACTACTCTGGAAACACTTCTGATGCGGCGGAGACTATGGCTAATGCGGCGGTAGTGACTATTGACGGATTTGATGATGGTGACACGGAAACTGTTCAGATTCATAAAGATCCTATAATCTCGGCTGTTGATGGATATGTCATTACATATTTCGGTCAAGAATACAGGAGCGAAGTATCGCCACTTCCCGAGGTTTACTCACAAACTATGCCGGTAGATAATGACCAACCGCTGTGGTTGGATGGTGACAAAACACAGGGATCATGGCTTGAGCCTGTAAAAGTGACACTTCTGTCTGGTGGTAAAGAGATTTCTACTTATGAATATCTCACTTATAATAATATTCCTGGAACAGTGATGTTGACTCATGCTACGGAGCTTTATGATGAAGGAGTCACAGTGAAGCGTAATAATGATGGGAAGAGTTTCAATAGTAACCTTGGAAATTTTGAGAATAAAGGTACACCTATTTATGGAGTATACGATATTAATGTACTTGAGGATGGTGAGTATGAGGCGTATATTTACTTTGCCAATGAGAAAGGTAAGACTTTCACTATTACTATTGATGATGAAACTTCTGTGGAAGGTCAGACCGGACCAGAAAATTCTGCTAATTGGGATACTTATATTCCGGCACCCGCTGTCATTGTTGCCCTTACGCAAGGAACACATAAGTTGAGAGTAGACTTTCCGGCAGGTGGTTGTAATTTTAAGAAGATTGTTTTTAAGAAAATAGATAAATAAACTATGAAAACACTATCGCATACTACAGGAAAATTAATGCGGCTTACGTGGATAGGCATGTTGCTGCTTATTACTGGTATTGCCCAAGCACAGGTGAAGACTATCCAGGGTTTGGTGTTAGATGAGACCGATCAGCCTTTGACAGGTGCAACTGTATATACTTCGGATAAGAAATCTTCTGCCATAACAGATCTTGATGGCTTATTCAAGTTGACTAATGTGAATGTGGGGGATACCTTGGTTGTCTCTTACGTAAGTTACCAAACTTTCAAACAGGTAATAAAGAGTAGTGATAATTTCTTTAGAGTTGCTCTTGCACCGGATGAAAGAATGTTGGATGAAGTTGTAATTGTTGGATACGGACAACAGAAAAAAGCATCAGTTGTAGGTGCTATTGCACAAGTTTCCACAAAGGAACTTACGCAAAGTCCGGTATCAAATGTTTCGAATGCACTTGCGGGAAGACTGCCAGGCATGATTACAGTACAGCGCTCCGGTGAGCCGGGTAGTGATATGGCTAATATGTATATCCGTGGTATCAGTACTTTTGGTTCTAACCAAAGTCCACTGATTTTGGTGGATGGTGTGGATCGTGATATTCGTATGATGGATGTTTCAGAGATTGAATCAATCAGTATTTTGAAAGATGCTTCAGCTACAGCTGTGTATGGTGTACGTGGTGCTAATGGTGTGGTACTTGTAACTACCAAACGTGGTAAAGTGGGTAAAGCTACTGTTACATTCTCAGCCGATGCAGGTATACAGTCTCCGACTTCTATGCCGGAAATGGTAGATTCCTATAACATGGCAGTATTGGTCAACGAAGCTTTAGTCAATGATGGTATGTCTCCTAAATATACACAGGAACAAATTAATGCTTTTAGGTACGGTACCAATGAATTTTTGTATCCGAATGTGGATTGGGCAGAAGAGTGTCTGAAAAAATCGGCTTTAATGCAACAATATAATGTGAATATTACGGGCGGTTCGGAGAAAGTGAAATATTTCGTTGGTGCTAATATCCTGATGCAGGGTGGTTTATTTAAACATGGCAATTATAATGAAAATTATAGTACAAATGTGAAATATACCAAATATAATTTCAGAAGTAACCTCGATTTCCAGTTGAGCAGTATTTTTTCTGCAAAGCTGAACTTGGCTGGTGTGATAGGTGACAAACACCGTCCATCTCCCGGTGGTGATGTGAATACTATTTTTGACCGTATCAAGATTGCCAATCCTGACATTTCTCCTATTCGTAATCCAGATGGTTCGTGGGGAGTTTTTGAGACGACAAGTCTTAATGCGCTGGCTTATCTGACAGACACCGGATATGCTGATGAAAAGGAAACGGCGGTTCAGGCTACAGTAGGTATGAAAGCTGACCTATCTAAGTTGGTGAAGGGACTTTCTGTCAATGTTGATTTCTCATTCGATTTTAACAATGTATATGTCAAGAAGTATGGAAAAACAAGTGATATGTTCCTGTTTAATTCGGATGGTTCCTATACGCATAAGGCCTTTGCTAGTGCATTAGGCTTTGGAGATGAATTAAGTGTGTATAATAGTCAATATGTATTTGAGCCTTCTATCAATTATAATAATACGTTTGGTGATCATGAAGTTAGTGGTCTTGTATTGTTTAATGCTCAGGAATATGTGAAAAAAGGTGATGCATTGACACGTTTACCTTATCGTCGTTTAGGGCTTGTGGGACGTGCCACCTATAGCTATAAGAATAAATATTTGGGTGAAGTAAATATCGGATATAATGGTTCTGAGAACTTTGCTCCTGGACATCGTTTTGGCTTCTTCCCTGCTTTCTCTTTGGGTTGGGTAGTGTCTGAAGAGAGTTTCTTCAACACTAGTGTAGTGGATTATCTGAAGTTGAGAGCTTCTTACGGTCTTGTTGGTAACGACCAGATTGGTGGAGACCGTTTTCTTTATTTGAGTCTTTGGCAGAGTGCTGATGATGGTCAGTTTGGTTATCCTAATCCGACAGGCGGAGGCGGTGGTGTTAATGAAAAACGTACCGGTAACGAAAGTTTGACGTGGGAAAAAGCTAAGAAGTTTAATTTTGGTGTTGATACTCGTTTGTTCCGAAGCCAGTTAGAGTTGACTGCTGATGTATTTTATGAAAGAAGATCAAACATCCTCACTAATGTAGATATCGTTCCGGGTACTTATGGTGGCCCAGCTATTCAGGCTAATGCCGGAATTGTAGAAAACAAAGGTCTTGAGTTTGATGCAACATGGCGTGGTAGAATTGGAAAGGATATAGAGTATTTTGTTGGAGGTAACTATTCTTTTGCCCGTAACAAGATTATTGAGAAACCTGAATCTCCACAGGCATATGACTATTTGTATGCTACCGGACGTCGTGTAGGACAACCTTTCGGATATGTAGCTTTAGGATTGTTCCAGTCCGAAGAAGAAATATTGGAGAGTCCGTCACAATTTGGAGTTCCCCTTTATCCTGGTGATATCAAATATATGGATGTTAACGGTGATGGAGTTATTGATACTAATGACCGCTATCCGATTGGTTTTACGGATGTTCCAGAAATGTTCTACAGTTTCAAGTTTGGCTTTAATTATAAACGTTTTGATTTCAGCTGTCTGTTCCAGGGCGCTGCCAATGTAACTTATAATTTCCAGACTTCGACAAATATTCCGTTTAACAACGAAAGAAGTACGCCTATTGTTCAATGGCTAGACCGCTGGACACCGGAGAATCGTGATGCAAGTTTGCCGAGAATCTCTTATTCCAGACCGGGTAACAATAACTATCAGACTAATACTTTTTGGCAAAATAACGGTAATTACTTGCGTCTGAAAAATCTAGAGGTCGGTTATCGTCTTCCTGAAAATTGGGTGAGTGTCATAGGAGCAGAAAATGCTCGTTTCTATGTCAACGGAACTAACCTGCTTACTTGGGATCATGTTCCGGTGTATGACCCTGAAAATACGAATGCCAGATATCCTCTGATGCGAGTTATTAATTTTGGAGTTAAAGTAACATTTTAAAAATGGAATCGAAATGAAAAAGATAAATTATCTACTGTTAATCCTTATATCGCCACTTTTGTGGGCGTGCGAAGGATATCTGGATAAGCCGGATAGCGATGATATCACCGTAGAGAAGGCTTTTGAAAGTGTGCGGTCGGCACGAAAGGTTCTGAATAACCTCTATTCTGAGGTACGAGGAGCTGCTTATAATATCAGTACGCGCAATATACCTTATGCTATGGCATGTGATGACGGTATTGCTGGTTATAACTTGTGGACCCAGAAATTCCAAAGTGGTTCTTGGACAGCGGATGATAACAGAGGTGCAGGAGATGATGCAGAGACAGATCCTCCTACTGTAAGCTTTTGGAATAACACTTACAAGAGAATCAGAAAAGCAAACTTGTTTATGGAAAACTTGTATCGCGCTACAGGTGACGAAGCTGACAAAGCTCGAATGATGGCAGAAGCCAAGTTCTTACGTGCTTTTTTCTATTCAGAACTTATCAGACGTTTTGGAGGTGTTATTATATTAGATCATTCTGTTGATCCCAATGATTACTCTTCATTGACGAATCAACCTCGGGAAACATTTGAGAATTCTGTAGAATGGGTTTGTAATGAATTGGCTGAGGCTGCAAAAGGCCTTCCGGCTGTTTGTTCGTCGGCTGATGTAGGTCGTGCTACCGATGCGGCTTGTTATGCGGCAATCGCAAGATTGAGATTGACTGCGGCTAGTCCTCTATTTAACACAGACAGTCCTGTGTTACCGAGTTATACGACTACCCAGTATTATGGAAACTATGATAAGAACAGATGGAAACTGGCTGCTGATGCCTGTCGTTTCGTCATGGAACAGAGAAGTCAATATTATGGGTTGGATTTGAGTAATGTGGATACTGCGGAACCGGATAGTTGGGAAAACTACTATCGCCGTTTCATAAACAGATACTTCATCGTGGGGAAGGAGTCTGTTTGGATCGCTTATGAGAAAGAAAACTGGGGCGGAGTCAAGATCCCTTGGAACAATCGTCAGTCTGGCGGTTGGAACTGGGTAAATCCTAGCTACCAGCTTGCTTTAGAATTCGAAATGTATCCCAGTGGTAAGATGCCGATGGATGAAGAGAGCGGTTATGACATGCAGAATAATGCTAATGGTAAAGATAGAGATCCACGTTTTAAGGCAACTATTCAGGCTCCTAATGCCACGTATGATGCTTATGGATTTGAACCATGGGCAGGTGGAAAAGCCTCTGAATTGCAGAGTCAGCGAACAGGTATGTGTTTGCAAAAATACATAGACCCCTTGTATAATGATGTGACAGCAGAGACACGTAACGTGCGTAAGAATATCATACATATTTTCCGCTATAATGAAATTCTTCTCAACTATGCTGAAGCAATGAATGAATATACTGGACCTACATCGGATGTTTATAGTGCAATTAATGCCATACGATCCCGTGTTGGTATGCCCGATTTACCTTCTAATCTTACTCAAGACCAGATGCGTGAGAAAATTCGTCATGAACGCCGTGTTGAACTGGCATACGAGGATTTCCGTTTCTTTGATATTCGTCGTTGGAGAATAGCCGAAGATGTTTGCAATGAATATATTCAGGGGTATGATGTGACCAAAGGTAAAGATGGTGGTTTTTATACCATTGTTAATGTGGGCGACCGTATGGTATTTGAGAAAAAACACTACCTGTTTCCGCTCGCTACGGCAGAGATTCTGATGAATCCGGCACTTGAGCAGAATCCGGGATGGCCTAAATTATCAACAGCAACGAATTAATAAATTGAATGGGAATTATGAAAAAATATATCTATTTATTTTTTATGCTAATGTGCATAGTAAGTTGCGAAAAGCCTGAAGAGGGCCTGGTAGCTGAGAAAAGCGTGAATGCTGATATTGTCCGTTTCCGGATTTACCAGAATCAGAATGTCTTTTTTGATGGCACAATTGACCAGGAAGGAAATACCGTACAGGTTACTATACCGGAAGGTATAGACAAGTCTGCTATCAGACCGCAAGTTTTGGTTTCAGCAGGAGCCGTGGTGACTCCTAAATCGGGGGAACTGCAAGATTTCACTAACCCTGTGGAATATAAAGTGGTCTCTGAGAATGGAGAGAATACAAAAACGTATATGATTACAGTTAATTATTAAAGAGCAAGCGATATGAAACGATATTTTATAGCACTGTTCATTTTGCCATTGTTACTGGTTGCATGTGACGATGATAAGCTTGAAATGATGCCACCATACATTTTCTTCAATTATGATGTAGATACGTATGTGATGGATATTGATAATCCCAATTTGGCAGATTTCACCGTTAAAGGAAGTATTTCCGCTCAAGGCTCTTTCGGCTCATTCGTTATGGGAGATCAAGAGTTGGGAAAGGAAGAGTTGGGAGATAGCCTTAACAGGCCGTTTGAGTATATTGTTCCGCTTAAAGGTAAGACAGCGGATTTTGATGTACCTTTTGTGCTGACTGATAGGATGGGAAATACAGTAACTAAACCATTTCATTTCCTGGCTTCTAGACCTATTGAGTCTTATCAGGTTAGCATGGGAGCTCAGTATAATCCTTATTTAGGATTCTTCTTTTCCTTTGAAGATCAGAAAGTTTATTCTGTATCTGAAATGATGAAAATGCCTAATCCTGACGGATTCTGTTTTGGCTACAATATCAATAAGAAGCAACCCATGTTTGTTTCTCCGACAGAACTCATTAATCAGACTGTCCTATCTGATTATAAAGGAAATCGTATTGCTAGCTTTGTTGGGGTTGTTGCTGTTGATGGGGTGAATTTTACTAAAGAAGTTTTTGATAATATGAAGAACGATGCTTTGATGTGTAATCTGAACCCTATTGAATATGGTACATTTACTAATGTTGTTATAAGTGAGGGGAAAGCTTACTTATTTAAGAATGAAGATGATTCTCTTAGAGGTATTATATTTGTTCAATCTCTGGAATCAGGGGTAAGCGGACAAGTACAGTTAGCAATAAAGATGCAGAAAGTTAATTGATAGAGGTAACAGATTAGCAATTTATTGATTAAATGGTAGTGAGAGTCATTCTCGGCTTATAAATTAAGTTGAAAATGACTCTCTTTTGCTATTTCTTTGGTTATATAATCGAATGAATGTATGAAGAAAAGATGGATAATATTGTGGCTGAGTGCGATGACTTTAAATGTTACCGCTCAGAATGAACCTTATAAGAATCCTGAATTATCGCCTTCTGAGCGTGCATGGGATCTACTGAAACGTATGACCCTAGAAGAAAAAGTAAGCCAGATGAAAAACGGTTCTCCGGCTATTGAACGCCTCGGAATACCTGCATACGACTGGTGGAATGAAGCGTTGCATGGAGTGGCACGCGCCGGCAAGGCAACGGTTTTTCCACAAGCGATAGGGCTTGCCGCTACTTTCGATAATCAGGCTGTTTATGAAACTTTTGATATCGTCTCTGATGAAGCCCGTGCCAAGTATCACGACTTTCAGCGCAAAGGCGAGCGGGATGGTTACAAAGGGTTGACTTTTTGGACTCCTAATGTAAATATTTTCCGAGACCCCCGTTGGGGAAGAGGACAGGAAACGTATGGAGAAGATCCTTATCTGACTACTCGGATGGGAGTATCTGTAGTAAAGGGCATGCAAGGACCGGCAGATGCTGCATATGATAAGACTCATGCATGTGCTAAGCATTATGCTGTACACAGCGGTCCCGAAGCAGTGCGTCACGAGTTTAATGCCGAAGTTTCCAAAAGGGATATTGAAGAAACCTATCTTCCTGCATTTGAAGCACTCGTCAGAGAAGCTCACGTTGAGGGCGTAATGGGCGCATATAACCGTGTAAACGGCGAGGCTGCCTGCGCGAGCAGTTTTCTTATGTCCAAGCTGAACGAGTGGGGCTTTGACGGATACTTTGTGTCCGATTGCTGGGCAATACGCGATTTCCATGAGCATCACGGTCTTACAGCGAATCCGGTTGAATCTGCGGCTCTTGCCATAAAATCGGGATGCGATGTAAACTGCGGCTGCACTTATGCGTATCTCCTTGCCGCACTTAACGAGGGACTTATCACCGAGGAGCATATCCGAAACGCCTGCATACACCTTATGAGAACAAGGATAAGGCTGGGTATGTTCGATGATAAAACAGAATATGATGATATACCTTATACCGTTGTAGCGTGCCGGGAGCACAAGGCGGTTTCGCTGAAATGCGCGGAAAAATCCATGGTACTGCTGAAAAATAACGGCATACTTCCGCTTGATGAAAGCCGACTGCATACAATTGCGGTCATCGGCCCAAACAGCGACAGCAGAATTGCGCTGGAGGGCAACTATAACGGTACTGCGGATAAGTATGTTACATTCCTTGACGGTATCAGAGAGCGCTTTGATGGCAGGGTCATTTATGCCGAGGGTTGTCACCTTTATAAAGACAAGATCGGAAGAGGGTCGTGTAGGGAAAGAGTGTAGATCTCGGTGGT
>OIEM01000501.1_pt1 | contig 19507 bp, 14 predicted proteins | sample 1581761 | NCBI WGS metagenome assembly OIEM01 (sample SAMN01760978, study PRJEB22395) | human gut metagenome | reverse complement strand
ATACAGCAGCTTGATCATCTCCTTTTCCTTGTCCTTTATCCGCATTTTTTCTTTCAGCAATTTGCCGAAGCTTTCCGCATCGCATTGCCACGGCTTTGTGTCGCCGAACGTCTCCATCAGCGCATCGTAAGCCACGTTAATATTGAAAATCTCGCGGACATTTTCCTCGGAAACCGTGCTTAAAAAGTGACCGCGATGCTTCACGAGCCAAGCGCATGCAAGATAGACAAGGCGTGGATCATGCGGTCTCGGATCCTCCATCAAATCGACGATCAGGTGATGGATCGTCGGATAGGCGCTATGGTAATCCTTATCCGTGTAATCATCGCCGCAAAACAGGGAGTACGGCTGATCTACGGATTTATCATCCCGCCATAATGCACTCTCGGCAATACGGCGGTAAAAATCCGGATCGATCGGTGCGATCGCGGGCGCCATGATCTCCTGCACGAGCCGAACGCGCTGCTTTCTGCGTTCCAGTCTGCGGCGGGCGGTTCTGTTCGATCTGCGTTCCGCCTTGGTCTGCGCTGTTTCAAATGTGGCGACGGTCATCATAGGTTCGCCGTGATGCTTCAGCGGATTGTACGCGCAATCCGTTGCAGCAATGCCGACAGAGTCTGTCCCGATATCGAGCCCAACGAAATATTCTTTGTTTACCATATTGACAACCTCCCCAACAGTTGATATTCTTGTAATAGTTCAGTACCCTCTGAACTTACACAGCAAAGTTCAAATAAGAATTTTCGAAATCGTCAGCATTGTCTGACCGCACAGGTGTGCGAATTGAGGCATCTTCGGATGTCTTTTTTGATTATCTGTGGGTGTGTGGTGTGTTTACTAAAGATTTCTTGAAGTATACCACAATTTGGCGAAAAAGAACAGAGTATTCGGGCGGACTTGCCAAAGATTTCCGTCAGCGCGGACTGGCGCGGAAGCGCCTGTCCCCTTGACTCGTTTTCATTTAACGGGATCTTCCTGATTCACAGCGGACAATCGCCATGTGCGTTTTAAATATCCTGCTCGCATCGCGAACCAAAGCTCGTTTATTTATCGCTATTGTTACAGGCTTTTCCTATGTATGCACCGTCAAAATGGAACATAACGAAAAAATTGCGGGAGTATTGATATGACGATATTCGAGGCTTTTGTAACGGTGCGCAACGAAGCACTGTTCAGCCTTGACCGCAAGAGGATCGAGGCGTATAGAATCAAAAGCTGTTCGAGGTTGACAAAGGAACGCGATCGGAGGTTCCGGTTTTGGTTGCTGCGTTTTATGGATCGCGCCGCGGTGAGGTGCTTGGGTTCATGTGGGACGCGATCGATTTTAATCGCGGAGCACTGACCATCAAGCGAACAGACACAGAGGCAACGATTGACGGCGCCATGAAAAGCATCGATCAAGATTCTGCTAAAACCAAAACGGGCCCGAAAACGCTTCCTTTAGTGGGTAGCTTCCGAGACTACTTTCAAAAGGTAAAAGAGACCCCGGAGCTAAACAAGAAGGTTTGCGGCTGTTGCTATAACTATGCGTACGACGGCTATGTTTTCGTGAACGAGCCGTGAGAGCACATGCGCCCCAACTATTTGACGGAGTACTTCCCTAAGTACATAGCAAAACACGGAATGCCCAAGATGCGATTTCATGCTCTTCGTCACCCGTATGTCTAGCACACAGTAAATAATATCCAGAAACCCCATGCTATCAAAAATGGCGTGATAGTCTGGGGTTCCTGTTTTTTCCTGTTACACCCGCACGGAGCACTATGCCAGTCACTGTATGGTCGGATTTGGCAAACGCTTAAAATTATTCGGGTCTTATACAGTAGAAGATTTTGGAATTTCTCCATCTTTCAAAGAGGAATATCTCAGAATACTCCAAGTGCTTTTCAGCAATGCGGTGTTCATCTGAATAAGTCCAACAACGGGTTCTGCACCTTTACAGACAATACTCTCTAAAACAGGCGAAGGAATCATGATTTCCGGCACCAGTCTTTTCATTGCGTGATGCCACAAAGAATACCGGGTTTCTAGGAATTTGCATGCAGCCATATGCAGTGTGCGTGGATAATATCCCAAATTTCTTCCGCCCCTATATTCAGACAACTCTTTGGCTGTAGCAGCTATCCAGATGGCGGCTCTTTCCTCTTCGTTGCGAACTTTCATCAACATTTCAGCAGTTTGAATTGTTCCCTTATTGGTAGGCTTTGTGAAATACAGAAACTGTGTGGGATTCTTTTCAATCAATTGTTTTCTTTCCCGAGCTTCTGTAACTTCAAGCCAATCGTTCCCGTAGATGTAACCATCTTGCTTGTATTCTACAAATACCGTTTCGGCGGATACAGGCTCTGTAAGCGCCTTGGGAAAATGATAACCGCACATCCTCCAAAGTTCATTGTCCATGCTTCCGGAGAACTGGTTCCGGGACGCTCATCTGGGTTTGAGCATGTTGTTGCTCTATCACTAATAGGCGCACTCCATAAGAATGCACCTTTGCAAGGGCCCATTATTATGGATTCCCCGTTTGGTAGATTGGACCCTGTCCATAAAGAGAATATTGTAAGGTATTTACCTGATATGGCAGAACAGTCAATGCTGCTCGCTTATATTGGCGAGATCGACGCACAGGTAGCCCATGAACAGGGCAATATTATCGTCAGTCGGCTCGTCTGAAAAATGGGAGCATTCCAGAAGAACGGGTTTGATGTCCCTGATAGCCATTGTGGTGTACTCAGCAATCATCGCTCCTGCAGGGTATTCGATAATGCGGTCGTAATATAGCAGTTCATTCCGGTCACCATCGTAGAGGACGGGCAGTCCTATATCTAGGCCTTTTGTTTCAGGTTCTGTTATCAATTTATCTTGACCTCCAATTTTTGAAGTATGTAAACAATCGTTATTCGCGACTATCGATTGCATACAAATCATACTTCCTTATCTGTAACTAGTCAACAAGCGTTTATAAACTTTATTGATTGATAACAGATTATTGATACATCAGTCCCGGCATCTTGACTGTATCCCTCCCATCACACGGCATTTTCAGATTTCCGAGTAGCGAAGCGCATGTAATGGCGCGCTTCCCGAAACGGGTGCGGATCTCCTCCACAGCATCCTCCATACGCTCCCGCTTTTCCCTGCGCTCAGTATCGTCGAAGATGGACAGCTGTTCCGGAGCGTCCTTCGGGACCAGGTCGATTGCGCGGATGCATACGGCTCTCACGTTCTTGGCCCAGCGATACTTATCATGGAACAGCCGGAATCCGGCAAGTGCGATCTCGCCTGGCAACTGGGTTTTGTGTGGCAGCTTGCACTGAAACTGCGAACCGAAGAGATCGTTGCCCCGGACATATATCTGAACACCCTTGGCGGAGAGCCCGTGAATGCGCAGTCGGTGGCCGACATCCTGCGAGAGCTCCAGTATGACACGGAACACCTCATCCTCATTTTCCAGATCGGCAGTGCAGGTAATTCCGTGCCCCACAGACTTGATCGGAGAAACAAAATCCTTCTGCATGACCCGTGACGTGTCATTCCCACTTGCGAAGGCCCACAGCGAGAGTCCATTCACGCCGAGCAGCTGCCTGAGGAACGCAGGATCGGTATTTGCTACGTCCCCGATGGTGTTGATCCCGTACATAGCGAGTTTCTTCGTGGTAGCCGGACCGCAGTAGATCATCTCGGAGCAGTGCAGCGGCCACACCTTTTCTTTGAATCCTTCCTTTGTAATCTCCGTGATCGCGTCCGGCTTTTTCATGTCCGAACCCAGCTTAGCGAAGATCTTATTAAAGGAAACGCCGATGCTGACAGTAAGGCCGAGTTCCTCCCGTACACTCTTTCGGATCTGCTCGGCAATCTCCATAGGGGAGCCCTGCACGCGGCTGCCGGTCCCATCCAGCCAGCACTCCTCCATGCCGAACGGTTCTACCTGGTCGGTGTAACGCTCATAGATGGAGCGGGTCAGTTTACTGTATTTCAGGTACTGATCGTACTGGGGCGGAACCATGATCAGATCCTTGCAGAGCTGCCGCGCCTCCCAGTTCACCATCCCGGTCTTCACGCCGGCTTTCTTGGCAAGGTCGGATTTTGCCAGCACGATCCCGTGCCGATTCTCGGTCGACCCGCAAACAGCGACTGCCTTTCCCTTCAGAGAGGGATCGAGCATCATCTCGACCGACGCATAAAAGGAATTCAGGTCACTGTGCAATATAGCTCTATCGGTCATCATATACGTTCACCTCGTGCAAAACTTTGAACTAATTAGAATTATTTGGAACTTATCTATTGACAGGGTTCTCAGAGTTGCGTATAATGACTGCAACAGGTTCCAATGAGTTCGACACAAATGTTAGCACTATTTAGAACTACTGTCAATAGAACTTTTGAACAATTTGGAACTTATATAATCTGACATAAGGAGTGTGTCAAACATGAAGCCGTTTTCTGAAAAAGTCAAAGATGCCCGGAACGAGCTCGGACTGTCCCAGACGCAACTCGGCGAGGCATCCGGGGTATCCCTCCGGACGATCCTTGCATATGAGAAAGGAGAGAAGCATCCGCGCCCTGCCACCATGCTGAAATTGGCAAAGGCGCTCAAGGTGTCGGTGAAGTTCCTTTCGGATGACGAGTGCATGAATCCTGTAGAGGATATTGAAAAGGACGGCTATATTGAGGAAGCCCGTGAGCGTTACGGATCTCGCGGTGCCAACGACGTCGATAAGCTTCTCGCGGACAATGCCGCCCTGTTTGCCGGCGGCGAGCTCTCCCAGGACCAGAAAGATGCGTTCTTCGAAGCGGTCATGAAGGCATATATCACCTGCAAAGAGGAAGCGCGCATCAAGTTCAGCCGCAAAAGCGCCGAATAAGACCTTTATTCCGGTCAATTTCCGTCATACAGCAATCCTGTCCGTTTTTTTGGACACGTATTGTTGTACGATGAAACTGGATAAGAGGCAAAAAAGGCTTTTTGCAGAGGGGAGTGATAATCGTTGCTCTATGCTGATATCGTTGCTGCCGTGGAGAAGCTGAAGAAGCGCTACCACGAAGACGATCCGTTCCTGCTGTGCCGTGAGAAGGGAATCATTCTGCTGCCCCAGTCGCTCGGGCTTGAGGCAAACGCCATAAAGGGATTTTATCTGCAGCAGATGCGGATCAAGACCATAACATACAATTCCGATTTACCGAGCGTCCTTCAGCGGATCATTGTGGCGCATGAGATGGGACATTCCGAGCTTCATGTGAAGGGCGGCGTCCATGCCTTTCATGACGTTGGTATGTTTGATGAATCGTCCCGCTTTGAAAAGGAAGCAAACCTATTCGCGGCTGAGTTCCTTCTCAAGGACGAGGATGTGCTTGATACGCTGAATGCTGACACTACGTTCTTTGCAGCAGCTTCCGCGCTGAACGTGCCTATGGAACTGCTGGATTTCAAATTCCGTGTGATGAAATGGAAGGGCTACAAGCTGGTAGAGCCGCCGATCACCGCACGGAACAATTTCCTTCGTGATGTGGAGGTGCCTTATGGGGCAGACGACTACAACTGCTAAACCGTCAAAGGTGTATGTCGCGGTAAACGCGGATTTCCGGGATGACGGCATCATGCTCCCACGAGAGATTACATGGGAGGATGGCAGAAAATATGGAATAGATCGTGTTACCGACATCCGGCAGGCAGCCGCGATGAAAGCAGGCGGCCAGGGAGATCGGTACACCGTGATGATAGGCGGGCATCAGAGCTATCTGTTCTTTGAGCGGAGCACTGCAATCGCCGGGAATAATATAGGTCGATGGTTTGTGGAAAGGAGGAGCATGTAATGGATATTGAATATGCCAAGTCTTTGTCCTATGAGGCTATGCGCAAACTATATAAAGCACATCTGCAGAGCCAGGAACTTGGCAGAAACACCATAGGGACTGTAACAGGCGATACTTTCTATCTATGGAACAACGGCGGCAAGGAATTGTTCTGGGATACAGTTCTGGCAGTCGATTTTGAAACTGCATCCAGATCCGCATTAAAGGACGCACTGGCAAAGAACTCAACAGGAAATGTAGATAAGCTGATCAACGGCTACGTTTCCAATCTACGGAGGTTCCGGGCATTTATTTTGGAAAGTGATACCGCCACTCCGGAGAAGGACGACGCCACGGCGCTTAAGGAGTTTCTTCTCGATATTGAATGTCTCGATCCGTTGTCGGAATGGACCAGCAAATTCAATCTTTTTGACATTTTGAAAATATCGCGCGTGGAGATCCGGCACAGCAATATGCTCTCCTGGCTGTTGAATCCGAATGAAAACCACGGACTGGGAGACAGCATTCTGCGCGGCTTTATACAATATGTGGTTACGTCGTTTTCAGATGACGGAGATATATTCAAGACCCTACTTATGGATTGTCATGATTTTTCAATCCAAAGGGAATGGCATAACATTGATGTGCTTGCGCTATCTGCAAATGAAAAGTTTGCGCTATGCATTGAGAACAAAATCGATACCGGCGAGCACGATGATCAGTTGAACCGCTATCGGAGGATCGTTGAAGAAACATATCCGGGTTATCGGAAAATGTATATCTACCTTTCCCCGGAAGGAGACGAATCCAGTGATCCGGACAATTGGTGTTCTATGGGATATACGGATGTTCTGGAGATCGTTGAAAACGCTCGACGGAGAACAAAACTGCTCCCGGACGCGGCATTATTGGTTGACAATTATATTGACACTATTAGGAGGGATATCGTGGGCGACGAGAAATTGGCGCGAATCTGCGCGGAAATATATGCAAAGCATCAGAAAGCTTTGGATCTTATCTTTGAAAACAGACCTGATCGGTCTTCGCAGCTTGCTGACATTATCCACGATTGGGCGGCATGGATGACTGATAAAGGTGAGCTTGAATATGTCGCGGATAAAAGCGGTAAAGTGCTCACACGATTCAAAACAAAGACGATGTCGGAACTGATGCCGGACGCTCCTGATGCTTTGAGCGGCTGGGGAACCCATAACTACTATTTCTATGAGATCCGCAATATCGACGGTAACGAGTTCTTTGTCCAGCTTGCCGTCAGTTCAAAGAACATCCCTGCAGATCTCCGGGCTGTATGCGAACGGATCAATAAGTATTTCCCCTCCAGACAGCAGAAGGCAAACTGGCAATGGCGCACGCATTTTTCATCCAGGCATGCGAAGGCAGATGAAGAACTATCCGAAGATAAAATCTTCGATCAGCTTACAAAACGTTTCGAAGAGGTCAAAGCGTTCGAAGCGCGTTTAGTAGAAAAACTATCGAACGATCAGGAGTAAGGCAAATGGAAACACTGGGCAATGATGAGATTAGTCGCGTGATTGATAACCCCGATGCTGACAGATTCTGTTTTGATGGCCAGATGGAGTTTTTCATCTATGCGAAGCATGCCAAGGATATCGGAAGAAAAAAGAATATTATCTGGGTGAACGAGAGCACCTACAACGACCGGTTCATGCAGGGATACCACCTCTACGAGGATAGAGAGTATGAGAAAGCGCTTCAGGCCTATAGGAAGGCATTGGAAGTAAACCCAGTTGGAATCAATGCTCGGTTTGAAATCTGCGAGTGTTACCTCAAGCTCGGAAATCTCATAGGGGCACGGACAACATTGCTAGAGATGCAAGATTTTCTTGTAGAAAACAAGCACATTGCAAAATTCTACCGTCGGATGGGGTTCATCGCTGTAGAGCAGCAGGATTATCGTTTAGGCGCAGCCTGTTTTATACACAGCTTAAAACATGAGAAGAGTAATTTAGTGGCAGACGAGCTCATGTACATCCAATCCATTACCGGAGGAATAGATCCGATCGGTGATCCAGAGAAGGTGATCCGTTCAGCTGGAATACCGATTCTCCACGAGTGAGCAATAAGTTAAAGCATGCAAAAAAGGTGCTCCAAAATTGGGAAGCACCTTTTTTCCTAAAATAAAAAAACCACTGATTTACCGGCTCAGTAGTCGAAGCCTCTACAAATCCCAAGCTGTAAGCAAAGGACTACACTAATAATATACTCAGGATGCTACGTTTTGTCAAGATTATTCTTTGGCGATAAACACCGACGCTCACTTTGCTCGTTTGCTCGTTTTGAGTCACTTTGCAGGTCGTATCCAAAGAGGAGCACTCATAAGCTTTTTATACGTATCATTATTATCAATTAAATATGCAGTAACGAATCTCCATTTCGTTCCGTCACTACGAATAATAACAACATATCGTTCCTTTGAAATCAGAGTAACACGACGACTATTATCATTTCTTCCGGTTGCTTTATCATATCCCTGACGAGGAACGATGGAGGAATCAAGCAAAACTTCTTTTATCCAAGGCATTCTCTGGCAGCGATCAATATCCACGCATGATTTTTTTGCTTTCCAGGACTTAGAAGCCCGTTTATAGAAGGCATGTTCAAACATATCCGAGTAGAACATGACTGGTAATCCGTCCCAGGTGAATACTGGACTCTGGCGACAATAGTTATCAATGAAAAACTGCTTATATTCTTTCTCTGATGAAAGTATTAACAGATTGGGGATCGCCATCAACGCTCCTCCCGCAGTTCTATTTGAAAAATATTGAACTTATATTCTTGTGGAGGAGTTTTGCTTATAGGCTTTCCTAAGTGTGCCTCTATTCTTTTTACTATTTCTTCCTTTGCCTTTGAATAACCATTTCCAGCAAAATTATACTTATAACCAACTGCTCCCATTAGAACATTTTGCATTTGAAGAATAAGTGATTCACGCGAATCTATTGCTTGAATGCTTTCTATTGGATCAGAGCAAAACTTGATATTTACAATTCGTTTTAGCTCTTGAAGTCTCTTTTTCTCTCGGTTAGTTTTTTGATCAGTGAATACTCGATATTTGTTCTCCCAAGAAAACCAGTGAAAGAGCAGTTGGTAATAAAACTTATAATATCCAAGCTCCTGATCATCTTGATTGTATATAACATTACGTATTTTCGTAGCATCGATAACTACAGTTCTAAACTGCAGTTCTGGCGTATTGAAAAACAGGTCAACCAAATCAATATAGAACTGTAGACGGCTTGGCGATACTGTACTCCACTTAACTTCACCTAAGACATTATGTTTTTCTTTTAACTCTTTTATCTGCTGCTTAACTATGCTTTTCGCAGCTTCTGCAATCATTAATCCGCCTAGACAGCAGTATCTGTTTTTATCGGTAATTGCGTTTTGAGATGCGAGCAAATCCTGCCTGCTTTCATCACAATATACATAATACATCATTGTTAGTTTTACTCCATTCCCAAGGCCTTCACAATAGCATCCTCAGGGCTACTGTAGAATGCCATTTGAAATTTAGCAAACAGATCTGCCGGTACAGTTGCGATGTCAGCAGCGCTACTCATGGGAATAAGAATACGCTTCGCACCAGCATCAAAAGCAACTTGAAGGGTAGAGGCAAGCTCTTCGACCTTATTAATTGTGCCACCGATAGACATGGAACCGAGCACGCACAGCTGAGGCTGCACCGGACGATCCAGAGCACAGCTACAATATGCTGTCATTGCTGCAAGGGAGATGTTGCTATCTAACCCAACCCCTTGGCAGTCCTGGATATGCATCAGGTAATCTTTGGAATCCACAGCAATGGAAGCACTGATGTGCTTTGCGTTTGCCCGGAAGTAATTTTGAGCAGTTTTGACAGACTCCTTTGTTTCCTTGGCGCTCTGCATGCCGGTTACATCAAATTTGCCGGACCCTTCAGTCATGGTGGTTTCAAACTTGAAGAGACCCTTCATGCCATTCGTCCCGTTGGCAACGGTATAAACGTGTCCGGGCTTTCCAACACCCTCAGGGATCAGCTTGCCGCCACCTTGTTCGAGGACCGGAACGAACACTTCTTCCATATTGGAAAGCCTGATATAGCTAAACTGGACATCGTAGAACTCCATGCCACCGATCTTCTTTAGTTGCTCCTTAACCCGCCTGCGGCCTTCAATGGCATACTTCAGGATTTCCTCGATCTCGGCTTCGGTGTATTTCCCATCTGGATACAGCAGCTTCGTTAAGCCGGAAACCATCTTACGGACTGCAATGGTATCGCGCTGATTGAGGCACCGCCCCAGCTTGAAGTATTTATCGAAGGCATCTGTTTCCGGGACCTTACGCATCTCACGCATGAACTCTGCAAAATAATCGGAGATGAAGCCGTAGTTATCGGTAAAGTATTCCGGACGCATTTTCGGGATCTCCCAGCCGGGGATATAACAGTGCATTCTGTCAAAGAAAGCGCTGTCGATCATTGCCTCCGGGAAAGGCTCGAATAGATGGGAGGTCTTTAGCAGGTAATCTACGCTTTGATTGATGTTCCCGACAAAGACCATAGAGGCGTTTGCTTGGATCGCTTCCTTGCCGCGTGCAAATGAACCTGAAGCCATGTAATCCTTCATGATCTGCACGCCGTCTTTATCCTTGAAGTTGATGCCGGCGACTTCGTCAAAGGCTACGCAATCCCAGATACCGACGAGACCAACTTGCCGCTTGCCCATGTTATAGAACAGGTTTGCAACCGTGGTCTGTCCGCCGGAGATCAGGATGGAGTTCGGAGACAATTCCTTGTAGATGTGGGATTTACCCGTTCCACGGGGACCCAATTCACAGGTATTCACGTTATTCTCGATCAGCGGAACAAGCCGGGCGAGCAGGTGCCACTTGACACGGTATTCAAATTGCGTGGGCTCCATGCCGCAGGAGCGGAGCAGGAAGTCAATCCATTCCTCTTTTTCAAACTGACTACGGGCCTCGATAATCTCGTTCTTATCCAGATTCGGCATCTGAATCGGGGTGATGTCGTTGATGACAAATGGACTCTGTTTCTTTTCATCCTCGTTGTAGAAGTAGGTTAGGTCCACGATGCACCAGATGCCACCAGCGAGCAGTTTCTCATACTCGCGGACATACTTTGGATGAACATAGATTCCTTTTATTCCGAGAAACAGAAAATCCGCCTCATACTGGTCGATGCGTTCGTTCAGCTTTACGCTGATCTTATCAATGACCGTATAGTTGCCATTTTCCTTGATCTTTGCTTTAATCTGCTCGGCCTCATCAGGACGGACATAGTTGTTCGCAAGAATACGCTTTACCTGCTCAATGCCAGCTGCTACCTCTTCGGGATCATCCGAGGTACAGTACGTGCCCAGCAAGTATTCCAGAACATAAGTCGGGACGTTTGCACTGTCCTTTATTTTCTTAGTAGCACCCTTTGGGACTACGCGTCCTGAAAAGAGTTCAAATGCTTTCTTATCAAGTGAATCCATGCTGAGCCTCCTCAAAATACCTTAAAGGCAAGAATGTCGATGGTGAATTGTTCCTTCTCAATGTACTCGTTTGGCTTTGCCACATCTCGAAGAACCAGATAATAGCGCTTGCTACGATCAAATGGAATGTTCATTAGCGTGAACCGAACGCTGGTAACACGGGTTGCAGTATCGTCGCTTGTTGATGCAGCCATGAACGGATAGGTTCCGGATACCTTGTTGCCTTCTTCGTCTACGATGTATGTTTCACAGCTTACTGCCTGCTTAAAGCCTTCCACCTTTTCATACTGTTCGAATTCCAGCGCAAAACTGCGGTTGGTGATTTTACGGGTAATACTCTTCAGACGAACGCCAACCGGAGTAATGGCGTCTTTGTTCTTTGCGGAACTAAGTTCTCCGATATGGATGATTGGAACAACCGTCTCCTGCAAAGATGCTCCGCCGTGGATGTACTGCAGTCCACTGCCTTGGGTCTTGAACAGATCATATCCGTAAGGCGTGATCACCTTGTATTCATTGGATGTACCCAGAGGGAATTCCAACGAGTAGGGGATACTTAGCGAATTGTCATCTGTAATCACATAACGCTTGGCGGCCTCTGTCGGATGCAGCGCGACCACATTGCTATACTTCTGGGATTCCTCCACCCGGTTATTGCGGTACAAGAACCCATGGTCCGCAGTGATATAGAAGTTTGAAATCTGCAGACTGTTGTATAGTTTTCGTACCAGCATCAGGATTTCATGGATGGCAGTTTCTGCAACATCGAACACTTTCTTCTCGCTATGCTCACCGGCGTTGTCGATCACATTGTGGTAAACATATACAATGGACTTATCAGCCATGTAGGTACGGAGTTCGGTTCGCGCCATGCCGTTGATATCCTCATAGCTGATGGCTGCATAACTTTGATTCTTCGCCTTTAGCACCGCATCTCGTGCAACCGTGCTGTTCGTAGGTTGATCATCCGTGAACACGGCTCCGTTGTTGTAGCTTAGCAGCTGGTGCGGAAGCAGCGCGGCCATGCCGAAGCGGGTCTCCGAAGGGAGAGGAGAGATAGCGCAGGTAATATCCTCGCTGCCCTTCAGGGTAGAATCCACTTGAATCCGTTCGTAAAGCTCATGCGCGATTTCATATCGCAATCCGTCAGAAATAATAACAAAGCACTTCTTGTAGTTGTTCCTCTGAATGCTGCGATAGAACTCAGTTGTCAGAGGAATACCTGCAAAGCGCCATTCACCTTGTTGAGCGAGGGCATCGCTGTACTCTTTGCCAATCACATCCAAGAACTTGATCTGATAGCTTAGTTCCACCCGGTCCATGAGCCAATCGAATTCATCGATGGGATGCTCTAAACTTCGGAAGCTGGCGCAGATGTGCCGGTAGTGGTAATCCACCAGATAATAGGTGTTTGTGTATGCTTTGATATAATCCGTGGAAAGCTGTCCTTTCGGGATCAGCTTGTCCAACAATCTTAAGAAAGCAATCGTTGATGCAAGCAAGCCATACTCGGCTTTATGAGCTTCATACCAGATCGAGTTCATACGGCAGGTGATGACACGCTCGAACGTATCATAATCCATGCCGCCGTTCTTCAGGCTCTCCGCAATGGTCTGGATGATGTGGCGGTCGATGCATTCAAAGACGTCTGCTTCTTGCACGCAGGCGATATCACGGGAGACCAGGAGCCCTTCAATCTTCAGATCCGACGCGAGGTTCTGCTGCAGGGCAGGATAGCGCTTATCGGTCTTGATCTTGTCCACAAAGAACTTCGCATCCATCTTGCCGGGGCCGGAGATGGTGTACTGTTGGTAGAAGGACGGAAGATCCCCAAAGCCTGTTTTCTGTTCCAGAAGCGCGGTGAACAGGAAACGACGGGTCAGGACCTCGATCTTCTGATCACCTTCATAGTTGTAATACTTTGAAATCTCATCCCACAGGTACTCCTCGAAGCCAAACTTCTTCAGGTCCTCGTACTTGCTGCCTGTGTCGAATACCAGCTCTGTCAGTACGCTCTCGATGGAGCGGGAAGGAGCCTTCGTGAGCACACACATCATGGCCATCTTTAGATCATCGCCGCTCATCTGGTCACATACCTGAACATAGCTACCGAGCTTTTTGTTGCGAATCTCGCTGTCAAAGAACTTGGAATAACGCTCGACGATACGGCGAAGATCGGTATTGGTGAGCCCGAGTCTGCGCATGGTGAGCGCAACGGTATCCGCGTAGTATTCCTCGCTGTACATCAGAATGTCCAGCAGCCAATTCTCATTGTCCGCTGGTTTTTCAGCAGGGATATACACAAGGAAGTTCGTATCAAGGTCATCATGCTCGATAGTCTTCTTGATCGAAAACTCATTCTTTTCGCACACGAGGATCTTGCAGCAATCAAAGCTGTCGGAAACAATGTCCTCTTTGAAATTCATCGGAGGGTCGTACCAGAAGATCACTTTTCGGCCACTGCTATCTGTAGCTTTGAAAAGCTTCACGATTTCCTTTCTGGCTTCCTGATAATCAATGCTTGCCATATTCCTATCCTCACTTGATTGGGACCAGGAGGTCCTTTTTCACTTTGGTCCCACTATCTGTCACCAGCTCAACGCCTTGGAACTTCGCATAGTTGACCTTGACACCATCATCCAGATCGATAGCGATGTATTTATTTGCCATATGGTCCAAAACCTGTCCATATTCGATCGCCTCATTATAGGAAGCAGCAAGTTTCTGTCGCTCCTTTTCAAGGCGGATCTTATCCCGGCCTTCGGCACTGTTGATGCGATTGTTCAGATCCTCCATGTCGTTCTTTAAACGAGTGGATTCCGGCAAGAAGTACTTTCCATTGATTAGTGCAAGAGTGTCTTCGGTATAGCGATGCATGTAAACGAGGCATTTGAAGCCACTGTACTTGCCGCTGGAAAACATCCAGTAGATGGGGCGCTTCTGATAGATCTTTAGATGATCCGCATAAAACCCATCATTCAGATACCGGTTCAACGTCTCCTCGGAGGATTCGTTATTGTTCTTGCCCAACGCCTCGGCAATAAAGTCGATATTCTGACGGTAGTAATCAGCGCCATAGATAAGCTTAATGAGTTCGATCACACGAGAGGTCAGGCTGTCCTCCATGCCAAGAGTCGTATAGATGGGCACGATACCATCGTCATCTGGCTGGTAGGCGATGTACTTTGATGCATCCCAATTGCCGCCGGCGTATGCAAGTCCATTCACGTCCAAGGAGTAGCGGCCCATGATGATACCAATAAGGTAAGAGATCAGCGACTTGACATCACGTTCCTTATCTGCAAGGCGAACCGTGACATCCTTATCTTCAACCTCCGGCGTGAGCTCATCTTGCAGGCCGTAAATACCAATAAAGATCCGGTTAAGTTCTTCCTCGTTAGCTTTAAGTGTATTGAAACGGTTTCGACATTCAGATTCCCATCCTTGATAAAGCCATTTCAAAGAAGAACATTTTTCAATCCTATCTGCTTCCCATTGGCTATTTCGGTACTCTTCTTTCAACTTTAGATCGAATATCAATGGGTGGCGATGAAATTCCCACGAAGTCTCAAAAGAATCCCAATCTGTTTTTGACAGCTGCATACACTCATTTACTATTTTCAAAACGCGCTCGCGAATCTCTAATCTCGGGGAAATCAGAGGTTGATTCATAATATCGCCGATATTAGTATTTAGAGTAGGATTAAGAGCTCGAATAATTGTTTCACCAACCTTCGTATTTAATAATCCTAACGTAAATAGAGTCTGTTCATGTCCTTCAAGGAAAATAGATGGTGCTGCAAGATTAAAGGTAGAGTCTTCGGTTAATATTCTGGCCGCAAACTTCGGACTACTGGTTATTAAGTTCCAACAGATTCCTTCCCTAAACCAGATATATTCTGGGGCAATTCTTGCAACATGATCCTCCCTATAATGCTTTCTTGCTTTTTCTGACCAGTCGATAAAAGTATCAATGTTTCCGTACCATTTGCGAAAAACTCCGCCTTTTGCATGTTTAACCCACTTTTCTCCTTTTCCTGTTTTATTTTTATCAACTTCCCAGATCAGCCTGAGATACTTATCATTGTTACCCGTTTTTGTTTGACCATCAGAAACAGCATTTTTACCAATTGTATCAAGCTTGAAAGCCTCTACCACTTTAGACGGAAGCCAGTAAACAAATTCGTTCGAAGGAATCTCAATAAACTTTCTTATCGGATATATAAAGATATGTGCGTTATTGAGAAACTCAGCTTCCTTATCATCAGAACTAACGAGCCTATAATATTTACCGATCATATTGATGCTTGATTCCCTAAAAACATGAGCAGTAGTTTGAACCGTCGCATCAAAAGCTCCAAGCCCTAAATGAATCATACTTAATAAAAACTTAGAACGTATAATCTTTTCTCTTAATCCCTCATAACTCACTAAAAACATCCAAGAATCTGGATTCACTATTGCACGAAGTCCATTTTTCTTGACATAGGGAGCTTCCATAAACATAGCAAACATATCGGATTTGCTATCAGGATAATTTATGGTCAGGTATTCTTTGGGCGGCACTTCCATCTTTGAAATTCCCAGATATGGAGGGTTTGTAATCATAACATCATATTTTGCTGACATGACTTTTGCCTGTTGCAAAAGTTGTTTAATTAACGCACAGCCTTCTGAAATGAAAACCATATTAAAGATATTAGCGACAACTTTCTTTTCGAGCTTGAACACCACATTTTCTATAGCAACATAATTGATGGACTTAATCATAAGAAGGGAACCGACAGTTTTGCCATTCCGGAAAGTCTCCACCAAATCATCAACGGCCTTTATTTCTTCGGAAGAGAAGATGCCCATTTCTTTCATGTGATGTTTGTAGCCGAGATTCATCAAATGAGTTGAATCATAAATCTCAAAAACTTGTGGCTCCACATAGTAATTCGCATTAAAGAAACGCGGATTGATGGTTCGAGCTTTCATTACAAGAGAGAAAGAGGCCAACTGAGACGCACGTTTGTCAATTTCAAGCCCATACAGGTTCTTAGTCAAGATAAGTGTCGGTATGTCTCGTTTTTGATACCCTTTTTCCTCATACATCCTATAGAGGAGATCAAACACATAGACCAAAATATGGCCTGATCCACAGCAAGGCTCAATAACCCTGATATCCTCTGGATTAACATTTTTATATTTTATTGTATCCAGTTGTCGCTGAACTTCCACTGTCTGCTCCGGATCGTCCACATAGTATTTCATAGTAGAACGAAGGGAAGACTGCGGGTAACTTTCCATCCAGATGCGTCCGACCGAGTTTTCGGCCATATAACGGACGATCCAATCAGTTGTAAACACTTGTGTCAAAGTCGGGATGAGTTCTTTGGTCACGAGCTTCGCATCACGGTACTGTTGACGCTTGTCTGCAACGTAGAATTGATAGAGCCATCCAATAGCTTCTACATCCTCAAGGAAGTTATCCTCAGGAATCTCAACCAGTTTCGTAATTACTGTGTCGCCGATTAACAAAGACTTTGGTAGGAGCAGTTCAAGATGATCGCTTTCCTTCGTGAAAAGCATAGGAAGAATATCAGCCAAGACATTACATTGATGCAGAAGAACATAGCGGAACAACTCTTCAGTTTTGCCCTGTTCTTTCAGAGTAGAACAATATGCCATATCGAGGCTGAGTTCGTTTTTGACAAAGTTGAGGTTCTTCAAAATCTCAGGTTCCACACTACCGCTGCGGTTGGAGAGCACGCGGAAGCCATGCGGCAAAAAGTCATGCACCTCCATAAATCGTAACGCCACAAATCGATTGAACCATGTATAGGCAAATTCCTCTATGACGTTTTTATAGCCTTTTTCCTTTACCATACCCACGATCTGATCTCTTTTGAAAAGAAGATCTGCAGGATAGGAATTGGAATCGCCTTCGATGACCGTATAGTCACCAACCTTTTTTGCGCGTTTAATATCCTGATCGCTGTTGATACCAAGGGTCTTCAGCGAGACTTCTATCTGTTTCTCCAGATTCTCTTTTGCCCAGACGGAGTAGGTTTGTAACAGTCTTTTATCCATGATTAGCTCCTTTGTCAGTTCAGGTTCAGCTCGTCGTTATCCTTCAGTTCTGCTAACAGCTTATCTTTGATAGCGGCAAGCACCTTGTCCACATCCGCTGCAGAGGAGACTTTCTTGTTTGCAACCGGAATGCAGTCGATAATGCTAACCTTTTTGGAACGGATCGGATGCACAGCACCTTCGCTCAATACTTGTGCGACAAATTTACGGAAGCCACTGAGAGAGTTTGCACTGGCAGTAATGTAAGAATCCATGTTCGGAGTGGTTTTTGAGAGACTGCCCAGCCATGAATCGTATTGCGTGGATAGATCATCTGCCTTTTCCTGCAGCTTGTCCTTCTGTGCATCCGTGAGATCCTGCGCCAATGCCTCATGAAGTTCAGCGGAAATAGCGTCACGATCCCTGTTCAGCTTGGATACCGTGCCTTTGTATTTGTCTTCCAGAATCTTTTCCCTTATTTCACTTGCCTGGAAGACGAGGTCCGCAAGCTCATTCATCTTCTTGAATGGAAGCTCCATGGAAACAATAGCGCTCATTCGTTCTACGACCGGTTGCAGGCGGCTCAGATCCTCCAGCAGGCAGTTGGCGTTGAACCAATCGACAATGGCGGCTGCTTCAGCATAGGTCTTCTGTTGATGGCTTCCGTCCTTATAGAAGGCCTCCAGCTGCTCCAACGTCTCAGCCTTATCATCGAGTCTATCCTTGCGTGCAATGAGTTCATTGAAGATCGTCAGCGTATCACTTGATTTCAGGATAGCGTTGAAATCGTTATAGATCTCTGCGGCAACTTTTGCTCCGGCATAATCGGACCCGTATTTAGTCTTCAAATCAGAAAGGAACTGGCGCTTGCGCTCAAAGAAGCTTACGACGCCATCCTTAAGCGCTGACTCATCCAGTGGCAGGTTCTCGGAGTAAATGTCGTTCATAATCCGTTTGACGGAGTAAAGGATGGTCTCGTCAATCACTTCCTTCGAGCGAACGACCATAGTATCTGTATTCGCCTTTCTGGACAGATCGTTCTTGAAACTGTTACTCTTTTCATCCACGACGTTATCGTGTATAAGAACCTGAAGTGCATTATGCTTCCAAAGCGCACCTACCATGCCGAGGATATCCAGATCCCGCCAGCCATAAGGCTTTTTGGAGAAGAAATCCAACAGGCTCTTTACCGTTGTTTTCCGCAAGAGGCGTTTATCATCCTTGACCTTCTCGAGGATCTCATCATATGCACCCTTGTTTGCATCAGTGGAGATATCAAACATGGAAATGCTACCGTCGCTCAACATCGAGAAGATGGACTTCTGGTCATTGTAGAAATAACTGACCAAGCCAAGCTTGAAGTAATCCCGCTTTACCATTTCCTTCAGAGCGTCCTGCATGCGGTCCTTGCCGTCCTTCGGCTTGATGTCCAGCTGGACCCCGGCCAGATAGATCGGTGCGGTGCGCAGACTTGTGCGGATGATATCCTCTGCTCGTTTGATACGATCGGACATTTCCGCAGATTTCTTGCTCATGATTTCCGTCAAAGCAGCTGACATGCTGGCACTGTTGTTACGACGGAAGGTGGCTATCTTGTTTGCCCGGATGAGCTCATCAATGAATCCGCCCTCGGACAGATCAATAAGAATTGCATTATCCCGAATGGACTCGGTTTGGAACACAGAGGCTGACTTTGTACCCGAGAACTGCGTAATCACTTTGATTGTGAGGTTATCCTGCCCGGCAGCGCCCTTGGACTCGCTATCCACGTACCGGTTCAGGCCAAAATCATAGCGGCCTTCATAGCGATACTTGTTGCTTTCCAGAACCTTATCGTAGATGATATCCAGAATAGTTCGCTGAACTTCTCCCTCGTTATAAGCGGAGTTGTTGATCTGCTTGTTAACATCCTGCTCAGCGTTGGTAAGGAAGTCATATTCCTCACCATTTTTCTGGATGAGAGTCTCATCCTCCAGACGCTTAAGGGAGTCGAAGATACGGGCTTTGAGGGAAGCTTTATCTTCATTAATACCTTCGACCATCATGGTAGCAAGCCGGTCGATCGTAGCAGGCATGTCCTTTACATGCTTCACCATGAAGAGAATGCGAAGTACGCGAATATCAAAGGCGTCCAGACTGGCCTT
>OIEM01000479.1_pt1 | contig 20179 bp, 16 predicted proteins | sample 1581761 | NCBI WGS metagenome assembly OIEM01 (sample SAMN01760978, study PRJEB22395) | human gut metagenome | reverse complement strand
TCTTATCCGTAAGCGTTACAGGGCCGCCTGCCGCAATTTGCCTTTTAAACAGCGGTATTACTGAGCCTGCCGAGCCGAGAACATTACCAAATCTTGTGCAAGAGCACTTAACCTTGCCCCTTGTGGCATAAGATTGCGCAATCATTTCGCACATACGCTTTGTTGCACCCATAACATTAGTCGGATTAACTGCCTTATCGGTAGAAACCATCATAAATCTGTCTACACCGTATTCTTCGCAAAGCTCAAGCACATTTTCAGTTCCGAAAACATTATTCTTAATTGCCTCAACGCAGTTATGCTCCATAAGCGGAACATGCTTGTGCGCAGCCGCATTAATCACGATATCGGGATGATATTTTTCAAACACAACGCTCATTGCGTCTTTATCCGTAATTGAAGCAATTTCGACCTCTAAATCAAGCTTGTTGCCGTATTTAAACTTCAATTCTTGCTGAACATCGTAAACACCGTTTTCATAAATATCTAAAATTATAATTTGCTTAGGGCTCATTTTTGCAAGCTGACGGCAAAGTTCACTGCCTATTGAACCGCCGCCGCCCGTAATAAGGACGACCTTATTTGCATAATAACTCAAAGTCTTTTCATCTGAAATCTCAATCGGCTTTCTAAAAAGCAAATCCTCAATCTCAAATTCACGAAGCTGTCGCTTTTTACCGGCAGTTTTAAACGACGGATAATCATATATTTTAATCTTGCAATTCGATTTTTTATAATAATCGTAAAGTTCTGCTGTATTTTCCGTTGAAGGAGGAAGCGCAAAAATAATTTCTTTCACGCCGTAATCTTTAAGTATATCAAAGGTATTTTTCAGTTTCGCCTGAAAAACAGGTATCCCGTAAATATCCCTGCCTGCTTTATCCTTATTTATATCAAAAAAGCATACGGGAGTATATGATGAATTTTTATTGTCAAGAAGCTCCTCCGCAAGGCTTACACCGACATTTCCCGCACCTACAATTGCAACATAAATTTTATGAGACTCGTCGTCCTTCCTTATACTCATTCCAAAGGCAAAAATTCTGATAAGCAGTCTCATAAGTTTTCCCTTTGCGCTAAGTTCATTACCGTATTTAAAGCAATAGCGATAACACATCCTCATTCCGAGAGCCAGAAGAGTATTAAACGACATCATGGCGATGATTTTTGAAATGGTAAAGCGTTGGAAACCAAGCAAATTGCAAAGGCCGCACTCAAAGCCCAAATACAAAACCATACCGAGCATATCGGTACAAAGCAATCTTATGTAGCATTGTATTCCGCCGTAGCGCCAAATTTGGTTATATATTCTACCGAAAAATCTGCACAAAAATACAATTAAAAATCCGACGCAGGAATTAATAAAAACATCAATTATCTGCATATTACTTATGCTTTTATTAATTACAAACATCAAAATAAATGAAGTTAAATACAAAATTGCATCATATAAAACAAGCGTCCATTTTATATTAAATAATTTCTTTATTTTCTCCACAAACAGATCCTCTCTCCCCACAATAATTGAAAATCAATAAAAAAAGACTTTTGACACGGGACATCGGTTGCGAATTGACCGCAACTATTTCAAGCATCTAAAGTCTTAAAACATACGCATAAGCTCTGCCGATATATAAAAAGCAAAACTTTATGCTATATCCCACATTGATACAAATTTACTCCCCATGAACCTTTAAAAACTTATTAAAAGAAAACGAGAAAAATAAACTTTTTCATTTTTTTTGTATCGCATATATTATATATTATGCAATATTCATTGTCAATGAAAAGCTTGTCGAAAAAGTAATATTTTTGTTACAATATGTCCTGTATTTCACATATTGTCTTATAACAATATAAAGTATATGCCGTAGAAAAAGCGTTGGTATAACTAATCACCAACGCTTAATTTTGTTTGTTATAATTTTTTGATTTTACTGCCTTTAGCCTCGGCAATTAAGGCAATGCCCTGCAAAATCACCAAAACAAATGTAAATATTCGCATGGCTGTTGCAATAATTTCAAGAACGGTTGAAATTTCTCTAAACGATGTTAAAAGGCGAAGATTATTAAAATGCTTCATTTTTTCACCTCTCAAGTAAAACCGCATGGGCTATACCAGGGATTGAATTGCCTTGCTTGCTTGAAGTAGGAGACATAAGTGCGCCCGTAGCAACAAAAAGTACCTTTTTCAAAATCCCCTTGTCCATTTGCTTTAAAATATGAGAGCAAAGCACGCTTGCGCTGCAGCCGCAGCCGGAGCCTCCGGAATTTACATCCTGCTTTTTTAAATCAAAAATGAGCGTTCCGCAATCCTTATGAAAGCCTTTTAATTTAATATTGTGTTCCTTTTCAAGAAGTTCATAGAGAAGTTGACTGCCCGTGTATCCCAAATCGCCTGTCAAAATCAAATTATAATCCTCCGGCGAACTTCCGGTATCATTCAAAAAACTGCTTATAGTCCTTGCTGCCGCAGGTGCCATTGTCAAGGGTAGACTATAAATTAATCATTATAAGGTATTCTGAATCTAAATACTTTTTAAGCTCATTAATAATAAACGGCACAACGTTATACTTCAAACATTCTTTAAAAAGGAGCAGCCTGCCGACTCTGCCGTTACTGTCTTAAAACGGATGTATCTTCTTTTCAAATTTTACATGAAATTCGATTATATCTTCAAGAGTTTTATTTTCGTTTTGATTATATGATTATATTGTTCAATCAACTCTTTGATTTCAGTATGAACATTTTCAGAAACAGTCGTTTCCATATTGTGATAATTGAAGTGGATACATATGAAAACAATAAATAAAAAAGCTTATTTTCATCCACCATTTCACTGAGATATCCTTTAACAAATCAAAAGTAAAAAATAAAACAATGCAAAATAAAATTCTGTATAATTCCCATATAAATGGAGTTACAGAGGTTCTTGCCATAAATATATTAGCAATTACTTCATACGACCAATCATTTTAATTTCTTTAAAAATTTGCTTTCCATGCCTAATAAATCTATCAATTATTCTATATATACAATAAAACGGAATTGCCCATTTGTGTTTATAACAAAATTGTGCATTTCCCTTGTACCACTGCATGTCAGGAAATATCCTTCTTAACATATATTTGAATTTTGATTTTTTTGTGTTTTTAATATTATTTTTCAACTTGTTTTTAATTGTTCCATATGCACCAGATGACAATATATATAAAAATATTTGTTCCTGCTCCAATGTTAATTTTTCTTTTGTTAAAAACAATTTTTCGCTTATTGTTTTTAGTTCATTTTCAAAAGATAATATTTCCAATTTGGAAAGCTGTTCATTTATATAATTCCAATTTAATTTATTCCCCTTCTTTTGATTATATATAAAGCAATCAACCAATGTTCTTAAACCTGTACCCGCTTGAATATAATGTTTATATGAATGGAGAACAAAATAGACATAAAAATCTTCATCGCTCATATGATATTCAAAAGGATCATCTGAATTTTGAATCAAAAATTTATTCATATCTGAATAATAATCAACCCATAAGTCCTGATTGGCCATGAAAAAATTTTTATGCATTTCAAAATTATAAAACGGAGGCATATGATACTCATCAACATGACTTATTTTGTTTGTAAATTCTATAGAGTATCCTCTTTCAATCATAAACTTCTTTAATAATTCGTAACCATTAGAATCGTATAATATATCATTGTCGCACATTTCTCGCAAAAACGGTTGTGGGTATAGTTTTCTGAGAACTAACCCTTTCATAGGCATATACCAAATATTATTACTTTTTAAAAAAGCTAATATTTCTTCTCGTTCTGCATCAAAAGATGCCATATGCATTTGCGAAAACTTCAGAGATTTTTTCCACTTTAAGTATTCTTCATTAACTAATAGTGGTTCAATAGCATAAGCAACAAGAGCTGTTATTCCGTGTTTTTGACACAACTCATAAATATCATCATATTCAAAATCACGATTATCATCTAAGGCCCTAACATTTAAACTTACACTTATTAAATCCGAAACCTGATAACCTAAATTCAATATTTTTTGCTGTTGTGTCAAAACTTCACCTTCTTTACTTATATAAATAACGTTATCACTGCACCAATTAAAATTCCGATTGTGTTATTAAAAATATCGTCTAATTCAAACATACCTTTGTGAAGAAAAAATTGCAAACTTTCAACTGATAAAGTAACAAAAAAGCCAAAAATCACTGACGATAACATTCTCATATTTTTTCTCTTGCCGCACAAACACTCATTTGCAAAACAACCTATCGGAATAAATGCCATTATATTCAAAAAGATTTGAGAAAACATGCCATTTTCCCCTTTTAACATAGCCCTATAGGACCATAAAAAATCGAGATTAGGACTTTGAAAGGTTTCGCTTCTACAAAACACAAATTTAGAGAATATAAATATAACATATAGAAGCAAAGAAATAGCCATTGCTACTATAAATTTTTTGTTTTTTAAATTTAATTTTGATATTTTGATAAAGCATAGAATTGAAATAACAACAATAACCGCAACTATATTCTGATGTGCATTAATAAAATTATTAAAACCATTCATATCTTATTTCTTTATTATGCGTTTCAACGGACTTATAATCAATGATTTTTCATAATCATTCATTGAAATAAGCCAAATTGAAGCACTATATACTACGACATATAATATTATTCCTAAAAAGAAATACTGCAATTTATTACAATCAACAATTTTTTTATAAACAATTCCAAAAATACATGGAATAATCAATCCGAAAGACTGCCTCAAAATATTTTTCCAAAAGCAAATCACATCAATATTACATTTCTTGTGATAATAAATATTCATTACAAGACCGTTAGCAAGAATCAGTGAAATTGCCGTTCCTATTGCACTTCCGACAGCACCGTAACGCTGGCAAAGAATTATAGATAAAACAAGATTTATAATTGCCATGACAAGGTATGCATAACTTCTAAAATGGTGCAAGTTTTGCGCTCTTTGAATTTCGATACCAAGATTTTGAATAAGCGCAATTGACGCAGAAATTATCAGTAAGAGAGCCACATAATACGAATCGTCATAGCCCTTGCCCGTCCAAATATTTAATATAAACTCCTTGCCGAAAAACACAATCCCAGATGCAATTAAACCAAGCAGCAGAAATTGTATTCTTCCCACCTTTACAAAAAGCTCAGTCAATCTTATTCTTTGCTTTTCAATATCATCCTTTGTTTCATTTACAATTTTATGTATTCTCGGTGTAAACACACTTGATATTGACGTAGAAAATTGCATATAGCAATTATAAAGCGTATAGCCGACCGAATAAACAGCTACAGCTGTAGTACCCTTAAATCTTCCTAATAATATCTTATCTATATTCCAATTGATTTGGTCAATTATTAAATTGATTGCAATAAACAAGGTATATATAAACATGCTTTTAAATATACCTTTTTCGAAACCCTTAAATACAAATCTATTGTTCAACTTAATGCAAACATAATAAATATTAATTGCGCCCACCAATAATGAAAGCACGAGCGAAACTGTAACCATTGCAATGGAACGATACCCCATCAAAAGCAAAGGCAATGTAACCGCAGGTCCTAAAACTGTTGATATTGCATTAACAAGCTTTAAAAAAACAAACCTTTCATTAGCTGAAATAATACTTGTAAATACGCTTAGCGGAAAAGATGCTGCTAAATTTATTGTTAAAAGAAACATCAAAACCCTTGCAATAGAATATTCGTGAGCGGTAAGTCCACTTTTAAACACGAGTTCCAAATGAAGTGTCAAAAACATTCCGCACAAGAATGCAATTAAAGCAATTACAGAAAAAATAATCAAGAAAAGTCCATTTAGCTTTGAAATTGATTCGTAATCATTATTCTTTTTGTATTTGGCAAAATATCTGACATAGCTGCTGTTAAATCCAAGATTCAAAATACCAAGCATTGCTATTGTAGAAGAAACTGTTTGATATAAGCCATATTCGCTTTGACCCAACAGCCTTATCATTACAGGAGTATAAACCAAGCCTATAACAATACTCAAACCCATTTGAATATAGGATAATATTGAGCCTACTTTTAATTGATTTATTTTTTTCATTATATTACTACTATACCCTATTTTAATACTTTATTATATTTGCTATTTTTGATTTTATTATATCAATATAAGCTTTAAACAAAAGTCTTTTTGTTTTCTTGTTTTTTACCAAATTAAAATAATCACTGCTTGCGTTTATTGTCAATTCGCTTAAATGATTATTTACTATGTTTGTTATTGTCGAATCATTCAATATTAATTTTATATCATCGTTTTTTTGTTTGATTGTTTCGTCTTTTAACGCAATCATTTTCGCAAACGAAACGACTTTTTTTGTAAAATCTATATCAAGCATTAATATATCATTATCATTAATAAAATCGTGTTTTATTCCAAATTGCTTGATGTCATTATATGCTACTTTGTAATGTTCATAAAGATCTGGATGATACTTAGAGGCTGCACCGTTCCCTAATCTGTATGCATATAATTTTTTATCGACAAAGCCTATTTTTTTAGCAACAAAGCAACTTTTCAAACAAAAAAATAGATCCTCGCCATAAGTCATATTTATATCAAATAAAATATCATAATTTAATAAAAGTTTTTTGCTTATCAGCTTAATACACGCCGATGTCATTAAGCCCTTATTGAGCAATTCATCAATTTTGATGTTTACTATCCTTGAATTGCTTGAAGCCGTTTCGAAATGACACTTATCACGAAATGTTAAATAATTGCATACTGCTATATCATATCCGCATTCTATAACTCTCTTCAATTCTAAAAGTATATCCTTATGCAAAATGTCATCTGCATCGGCAAAATAGATATAATCTCCATTCGCCAATGCAATTCCCCTATTTCTTGTATCGCTCACACCTGTATTTGATTTATAAACGCACCTTACCCTGTTATCTTTTTTTTGGAAGAAATCAATAATTGATTTTGAATTATCTGTAGATCCGTCGTCAATTAACAGCAATTCAAAATCATCAAATGACTGATTTAAAACACTTTCAACTGTTTGCGACAAATATTTTTCTCCGTTATATACAGGTATAATTACACTAATCAAAGGCTTCATTTACATTTTTCTCCATCAATATTTTTCATGCTTTAATTTTCTGTAAATATCCAGTCCAAATCTCATTAAATTATAATAAAGTTGCTTTGGCTTATTAGGAATATTTGCATATTTATCCGCGGCCTTATCATAACCCTGCTCAATAAACATTTTATAAAAAGCATTTCGGTTTGTATTTTGAACAGTAGGTGTTGATAAAACCTTATTTCCGGATTCGGCAACTTCAAAATTTGATTCAAGAAAATCAAAATTTTTGTCAAGTTGTTTCCATAATAATTTCCCTTTATTTGTATTAATTAAAACAAGTGATGTCCCTTTATTGTCATCCATCTCATAATATGTTTTTCCAACTCCCCAAAAATCGCCCAAGCTAATATCGCCGGCTCTGGCAGGTGAAGCAAATTTACACTCATAGCAGCTTGGCCTGAGCGATATATTATTTAAAAACAATGACATATACGTATCATAACCACTAAACGCCGAAACCTCTTTGCCGTTTTCAAATTCTAACAATGTGTGCAATCTATGCCAGCTTTTTGTTTTATCTCTTAAATTAATGTCGATTACTTTTGAGGCACATTCCTTTTCTTTTGTCTTTATGTATTCCTCAAACAATTTAGGAGAAGGTACTCCATGGCATAATACATCAACTAAAATTAGACTATCGTACTCTTTACCAAGAAAATTTTTTAAACCGGCAACTTGACAAGGTGTTCCCGAAAATAGAACTTTTTTGCCTTTTGATAATTGTTCTTTGACTTGCTGAAACACATTTGATAAATCACTTTGTACATACTTTGAACCACAAAGCTTTTGTATATCTATAATATTGTCAATCATCATATGTCTTGCAACGAGATTTTTATCCCAAGCACAACCAAAAACAACGCCATCATCATTAATTATTACCTTGCACAACTCATAAAAAGTTCCGCCTGATGAGCTTTTTGATCGTATATTTGAATCTTTATTTATTGATGCGTAAACATTTTTTATATCATTTAGTTTTCGCTCGTTAATAGGGCATACACTTACACATTTCCCACAATTGACGCATAGGTCTTCATTAATCTTTGGATATTTAAAGCCTTCTTCATCAGCTTCCATTTCTATACATTTTTTAGGGCAAACATTTTTGCACGCAGTACAGCCACAGCACTGTTCTCTTCTTTCTATTTTTAAATGCTGTTTTAAAGCTGCCTTTTCCTCTTTCAACTCAGAAATGTTTTCAAAAGCTTCATCTAAAAAATCGAACACCTCTTTTCTCTTTTTTTCAATAATGTCATCAATCTTTGAATAATCAATCGGGTCATTAAGTGTCTGACTTTCTTTGCTATAAATTCTATTTTCGAGACCGAATGTTTTAAGAAGGGTAGCAAGTCTTGAATTCATTGATTTGCCCTCTTCTTTTCTTTCAAATACAATAAAAGGTTTATGAAAAATTATAGAAAATACAACACCATGAAAAGAATCAGTATATACAATCTGTGAATTTCTTACCGCTTTAACAACATCATCCGGAGCCAAATCAAAATAATCTAAATATTCGCCGTTAAGAAGATCTACTCTATCTAAATTCTTCTTTTTTATATCAGAATCTATAAATTTTACATATTCCTTTTCTTTAATACCTAAAAAATAATTTAATGCAAAATTATTTGGCAGTTTTCTTTTTGCTTCATTTGCCATTTTAACCCATTTTTCTTTAGGCAATATCATTGTAGGGTCTAAAAACACTTTTGCATCTTTGCCGGTAAGTTGTTTCACAATATTTGCCGCTGCTTCTTCTCTGACAGAAAGATAAGGTATTTCATCAATCCAAGTTTTATATTCATTTGGCATATCTTCAACATTTTCAAGTCCTATACTTGCTGAAAAAGCAATTCTTCTCTCTTGTGGAGCAAATTGCAAAAATGCATTTCGTGTCGCCGTTGGATATGTAGGATTCCATATTTGATCGCTTCCGCAAACCCAAGCATTATACGATTTTACCCAATTTTCGTTATCGTCACCAGATAAATGCAATTTGTTTTTTTCGTATTTTATATATTTATTATCAAAATTTTCAAAAGCTTTATCTCTGTTTATCATAATTGCTTCAATATCTTTTTTATGATTAACAAAAAACAAAATACGAGTTAAGAAATTCATTTTTCTGTTGCTTATGTGATAGATATTCAGCAATCTGCTATTAATGGCATTTTCAATATATTTTGGAGAATACAGTTTTGCTCTATCGTTTTTGGATGACATATTTTTCTTATCGTATTTAACTGTATAAGTTTCACCATATTTACTCAACAATTCTTGAACAGCATAATTTTGCAGTCTATTTCCATAATTATTTCCTATTAAAGTAATTATACCTGTCTTCATCTGTTTCTCCTAAATTTTGAAATATCAACATATAACTAAATATATTTTTTTAAATATTGAAAGCTTTTGTTTTTTTCTTGCTCGAGTATTTTTTCAACATTTTCAAAATCAGTTTTTTTAGAATTTATATTTTTAAAACTTTCAAGGTCGTATTTTCTGTTTTCTAAATCAAATTTTTTAAGCAATGTGTCTAAACGGCTACCCATATTTTTAAGAGCTTTTTCTTTTCTTTCTGTAACAATAAAAGGTCTTTTAAAAATCAATGCAAAAACACATGAGTGAAAAGAATCAGTAACAATCAATTCGGCATTTCGCTCCAAATATAAAAATTCTGATGGTCCAATATTGTAATATGGACTATCAGGTGAAATCACATCTATAATTTCCAAATCGTGTTCCTTTACATAATTTTCCAATTGACTGTTCACTTCATCATTTTGTTCTCCCAAAAAATACTTCAAAACATATTTCTTGTCATTATAAATTTTCGGCTTTTTTTCAACCTTCATCCATTCTGACGAAGTCAATAAAAGGGTAGGGTCAATATGAACAAATGCATCGTCCCTTGCGCTTAATTGAGTTACCAATTCCTTACCCTTTTCTTCTCTTACAGAAATTGCATTTAAATTTTTCAAGTATTTTTTATATTTTTTTTGCTTGTTTTTGGCAACAGAATCAGTTCCGAAGCTTGCGGCATAAGATATTACCTTTAGATTAGGATAAAAATATCCGAAATTTGCTTTATCATTTTCCGAAAAATCAGAATTCCAAATTTGGTCGCTGCCGCATACTAAACAATCATAATCGAGTAAATGCTTATTTTTTGAAATATTATTAATTTTAATATTTGAAAAATTAATAAATTCATCATTAAATTCCTTAAACTTTACTTCCCTCTCAGTCAATTTGCGGGAGACCGGAAACAACATTTTTTTAATATAACCTTTAGTACTGCAAGATTTATTTATGAATGTTTCACATTTACAATCTGTTTCTTTTTCAATTGCCTGTTGCAAAGCGTAATTTTGTAAACGATTGCCATAATTTCCAAGTCCTGTAATTGTTATTATTCCAACCCTTTTCAACAATTTTCTCCTTATTTATTGTAGCAGACTTTATCTAAACTTTTTATATTTTATAAGATATAATATATAACCAAATGGCAAAGATAAAAACGAAATAAAAGGATATACACTGTTTTTAACAAATTTTTCTTTTTTATGTGCTATAGCCATTGCTGTATATCTAACGCTGTCAAAGAATCTTTGCCTAAAATTTTCATCAAATTTCAGCCTTTGATTAATATAACAAAAATAACCTTGAGGATTATTATACAGCAATTTTGCCATATTTGCACTATAACCGCCAGGTAAATATTCGCATATATATAATATTTCTTTTAATACAAAGAGACTTCCTTCTTGGTCAATCAAATCATACAAATAAGCCTCTGGTATAAATTTTTCATTTTCAAATTTAGGAAATGAATATTTTTTTATTATATCAGTTTTGAATACAAGCATAGCATCTCCTGATAAACCATTGTCATATAAAAATCTTAAATTGCCTTTATTTATATTATTTTTTATATTTGTAACTGCTTTTGTTTCGCTATAGCCTTTAAAAGCCAATATTCCAACAATATCCTCTTTTTGAGTTTTTCTCCAAGTTTCGCTTATTTTTTCAATAGCATTGCTTACTAAATAATCATCAGAGTCAACACAGGTAAAAAGTTCGGTTTCAGTAAGCTCAACTCCCTTATTGTGAGCAGCAGGTTTACCTTGGTTTTCCTGCCTGTAATAGCGAATTGATATTTTATTTTCATCAATCCATTTTGAAACAAGCTTCTGCGTATCATCGGCAGAGCCATCATCAACAATCAACCAGCAAAAATCCTTACAGTTTTGATTTAGTAATGATTTATAAAGTCTTTTCAATGTATCACATCGATTATATGTAGGTGTAAAAACCGTAATCATCAGTTAATCTCCAAATAAAAATTTTCCATTTGATTTGCTATTTTCTTAATATTGTAATCTGTATTAAAAGATGAAAGTGATTTTTCCTTTCTGTCTTTAACAGGCACAATATATTTGTTTATTGCTTGTATCCACTTTTCGTCGCTATCATTAAGCGATAATTGATGAAAAAGATTATTGCCGATATCAGCAGCTTTCGGAACATTGTCAGAGGCTATGCAATGCAATCCGCTTGCCTGAGCTTCAACTGCGACAATGCCTAAGCCCTCATAAAGCGATGGAAACAAAAACAAATCTGAAGCACACATTATATCTGGAACATCGGTACGATTTCCAAGAAAATGAATTCTATCGTATTTCGCTTCACTTTTAATTTGTTCTAACAGTGGCCCGACTCCAATTAAAAAAGCATGCAATTTCTCATCATTCTTCATCATTTCGTTGATTATTTTTATGATACGCTTATGATTTTTTTGTTCAGCAAATCTTCCCACATGGCAAATAACTTTGTCATTCTCATGCAAGTTAAATTGACTTCTAAATGCGGTTCTGCATTCTTCATTAAACAAAAATTTCTCTAAATCAATAGCATTATTAACAATTTGACATTGATGATATTTTCTTGGAAACTGCCACTTTGCCGCCTCTTTTGAACAAGACATAAAATATGTAGCATTTGCTTCAGTTTTTCTGCTTGTAATCATTTTATATATTTTAAATATTGCAGGCAAATCTGTTCTTGAATTATGAGAATGAGCAATTCTGTTTTTTATTCCTGCCTTTTTAGCCATTTCAAGAACTACACCCATTTCTTTATGCGTATGGGTATGAACGGTATTATATTCGTTGTGTTCTTTAAAAAAGCTCAACAAATTATTTTTATAATCATTTGTCAGTGGCTGCACAAATACCCTTGCACCCATTGATTCTACAATTTCATCCAATTCACCATGTTTTTGAACTAAAAAATCGAATTGAACCTTATTTCTATCTATATTTTTATACCAGTTCATCATTACCATTTCAGTACCGGCATTATTGAGTTGCGGATAAACCTGCAATATTCTAATCATTTCAAACTCTGCTCCAACTAATTAAATATACTTACGCCTTTTGTTACAAAACTTTCAAAATCGCTTAAAGCGCCTCCATCAAAAGCAGAAACATATCTTGCCATACCGATAAAGCAAGCTACAATTAAAACTAAAGATAATATTTTCGCATTAATGTTTCCTGCATTTTCGGATGAAATATTCCATTTTCTTTTAATTGTTTCTATTTCATAAGACGGAGTTGTTGTCCCATTTTCAATAATATAGCCAAAAATAACTCCATACATTAAAACAAAATAATCTTTTTCTCTTGTCATAACAATCCAATTACTCAATAATGTAAAAATAGGAATCGTAACCAAAAATATTTGCAAAGCCAAATGTGCTTCTTTTTCTTTACTGCAAGTTACTATTTTGTCATAAAATATCATTATTAATACAACAAAAATATAACATTCTAATGTATGAATTATACTTATAGGCTCTGTTGCCTCCGCCCAGCCTTCTGATTTGTTTTCAAATCCGATTATACTTATAATTTTTTCTATCAAGCCACCTAAATTAACTTGATTTCTAATAAACCAGGTAGGTAAAAATATTGCAGATATCCATCCAATAGTTTTTTTTGTAGCCGGAATGAATTGAACAAAGTATATCAAAAACATTATAATGGCACCACGGTGTATATAAAATGCAACAAAGCATAAAATGAAATACTGAATCCATTTTTTATCTCTTATATACTTTAAAGAGCAACAAAAAATAGCGATAGTAAAACCCTGCCTAATACTTATAAATGTATTATAAAACATTAGTTTATACATAAAAAGTGCCCAAAATGGTGCCCAATTCACAACAAATTCTTTTAAACCGTGATACAATAAAACATAAAATAGAAATGCAAATATAAGTGTAAAGCCAAAAAATGAAAAATTCAAACTTTTTATTATAGCACAAATCAATATGAAACCGTGCTCATAATTATCATTTACTCCATTATTTACACCGGTAAAGATAAATTTCAACACATTAATTACGCTCGGTACACTATCATATACACTTTCATATACATATACATCGCTTCCGCCCATATAATATCTTGTACCTGACATGAATATAAGCAAGCCGATAACTATGACATTTATAAATTTTTTAAATTTTTCATTTTTGAAAAAGCCTAAAACATTTGTAAAATATGTTAAAGAATAAATAGGCATTAACTAATCTCCCTATTTGACAATTCAGAATATATAGATATGATTTTTTTAGAATATAATTCAATGTTATCATACTCTTGCGCCCGTTTATATGCACCAACCCGCTTGTTGTTGTAATATTCATTTTCATTTAATAGTTTTAACAACTCATCTACAAATTCATCGACATTTGAACAAAGCTTTCCGCATGAATCATTAATTATATTTTTTAATCCTCCAACCTGTGAAGCAACTACCGGCAATTTATAAGCAAGTGCTTCTACGGCCGCTAAACCGAAACCTTCCCACTTTGATGGCATACACAATATTTTTGATTGAACTAAAAATGTATACGGATTCTTTTGAAAACCGACTAAATCTATATTATCATTTAGATTGAATTTTTCTATTTCAGTTTCAACCTTTCCCCTCAATTCTCCATCGCCAATCATTATTGCTTTAATATTTTTATTCTGTTTTTTAACCTGTGATATTATATCAACAAATGCTTCCGGAGCCTTTGCCTCTGTAAGCCTGCCTAAAAAAGCGATATCGTATTTTTTGTCAGCATTAATGTCAGCCTTTGAAAGGATATTTGATAAGTCAATAGGATTTCCTACAACTAAGGTTTTATCTTTCATCTTTTTGCCAAATACAAATTCATCCATTACCGAATCGGAAACGGTAAGAATTTTTTTGAATTTTCTGCAGCAATAAGCATATACGAAGCTCCTTATGCAATAATTTTTAAGCCATGGCGAATTATTGTGCAAGTGATTTATAACAGGAATATTTCCTGCAGCTAACGAGCTAATAATACCTGCCGTAAAATCATGAGCGTGAATAATATCGGGCTTAACCTTTTTTATAACCTTTTTTATTTCATCAATAGATAATTTATTAACAGGCTCAAAATGTATCTTATTTTCATAAAGCACATCTCTAATAGTACCATCAAGTGAGCAATAAATACCTTTGACCTTACTTTTAGTATTGTTAATCAATGTAATAACAACATTCTCTGCACCTGAATATGATCCTGTATTTAAAATATGTAAAACTTTAATTCTTTCTTTCATAAACTAAAACAACTTTTCAATCGTATTTTCTACAACTTTTTTCTTATCAAAAACTTCTGCTATATAGCTATGACAAACTTTACCTATTTGCACCACATTTAAAATTTGCACTTGAAAACTACTAAACCTCAATTAATAGCCTGATAAATTTCTTTCATTTTTTCATTAACTATATTCTTATCAAAATTCTTTATTTTTGATAAATTGTATTCGCCCATTTTTCTTCTTAAAGCATTATTTTCACAAAGTTCATTTAAAGCATTCGTAAACTCCTGAATATCATTTGGAGCACAAAGAATTCCACCTTTACCATCTATCAAATCGACATTACCTCTTATGTTTGAAACAATGCACGGCAAACCTGCTGACATTGCTTCCATAAGTGAAACTGAAAGTCCTTCCCTTATTGACGGAAAAGCAAAAATATCAGCAATATTCAATAGCTCTTTTATATCCGTTCTATATCCCAAAAGCTTTAAATTAACTTTTAATTCTTTAGCCAAATTCAACAAATATTCTTCTTTATCACCTTTGCCCGCAATTACATAACAAATATTGTTATTATGTAGTTGTGCCAATGCTTTGATTATAACTTCATGATTTTTATTATCATTCAGTTCGCCAACAGAAAATATAACTATATCAGTGTTCTTTATATTGATTTCATTTCTTTTTAATCTCTTATCATAATTTTTTAGTTTGAATTTTTCAGTATCGATACCAACACCCGGAATATATTCTACTTTTTTTGCATTCATATGTTTTTGAGCAAAATTATAGTCTTCCTTGTTTATTGTTATTAACATGTCTGTTATTTTAGAGCAAATTTTTTCTATAGGATAAAACATTGCCCAATTTTTATTTGGCGCACCTTTATAAAAATGAAAACCGTGTGCAGTATAAATCACATATGTACCATTTTTTATTCTAGATTTTGCAGAACCGATCCTTGCTACTACCGAACCTATCGGAGAATGACAATGTACTATAGTATACTTATTTTCGGCACACATTTTTCTAACTTGCGAAACAGATTTAAATATTCCTTTGAAATCTGTAATTTTTCGCGGGATTGGCAAATTTGTTGTTTGCACGTTGTTTTTTGATAATGAGGAAATTAAATTTTTCACTTGTTGATCAGATATTGTATTGCCTTCTTTGCAATTACACGCAACCTCAACATCAAAACCTAAATCAAGTAATAATTTGATATTTTCCATATTGAATTGTTCAATCATTGATGCTACAGAAGCAATCATTAATACTTTTTTTTGAACATTTTTGCATTCTGTTCTTTTTATGCTTTCGATGAAATTACAAACACAATAGTTTTCCTTATAGACAGATGATTCTTTATCATAAGCCAAATTTCCAAATGCTTTATTCACCACTTCAAATTTTTTTCCTAAAATTCGAAGTGCCGGATTAAATATTTTAGTAAGATGAATTGATCTACCGTTCAACCTTGCTATCTCTTTAACCATATTACTTGTACAGACATATTCATTGTTTTGAGGCATAAATATTCCATCTTCTTGATTTTCTATCATCAGACGAATAAATTCTGCGAAATTTTCAATATATATCATTGAACGACAATTTTCTATTTTAGGAAAAATCGGAAGCTTTTTTGCTATTTTTGACAGCAATGGATAATTACCCTTACTTCCTTGCCCATAAATCATCGGTGGTCGAACAATGCAAATCTTAAAATTTTCCGTTCTTAGAGTTTCTAATTTGATTTCAGCTTGAACTTTACTGTCCCCATAAAAATTTTCAGGACTTGTAGGTGTACTTTTTGACACAATTTTTTTTATTCCAAGGGGAGCCGACGCACCAAAAACAATAGCACTCGACATAAAAATAAATTGCTTTACCCCTTCAGCCTTCGCTTTCATTGCGGTTTCATACGCAAGATCAGTATTAATCTTGTAATATAAAGCTTTTTGTTCTGCAGTTGCATTACCAACCTCTGAATGAGCAATTCCGGCTACATGAAAAACAGTATCATACTTGGAAAAATCATATTTTTTCCATGCACCATCAACCATATCAACAGTATCAATAAGATATTCGTTTTTACTTTTCAACAAATATTTTTCAACGCTTTTGCCAATAAAACTATTTTTTCCGGTTATTAAAACTTTTTTCATTTAAATCTTTTCTTTCTCTTTTTTAAGTTCTCCCGTTCCGCCTTCAACTACGCCATCGGTTTTAATAACTGAAAGAACAGAATCTAAAAAACATTTCACATCAAATGCAAAGCTTAAATTTTCAACATACTCGCCGTCAAGCCTTGCTTTTTCTTCTATTTCAAGTTCGTCACGACCGTTAATCTGTGCCAAGCCTGTCAAACCCGGTTTAACATCGTTTGCACCGTACTTATCTCTCTCGGCAGTAAGCAAATCTTGGTTCCACAAACCCGGTCTCGGACCGATTACCGACATATTACCAACAAAAATATCCCATATTTGAGGAAGTTCATCAAGGCTGTGTGCTCTGATAAATTTGCCTACTTTTGTTATGTACTGCTCAGGATTTTCAAGCTGATGAGTAGGCACATCGTGAGGAGTGTCAAGACGCATACTTCTAAACTTATGAAGTTTGAAATATTGCTTATTTTGACCCATTCTTTTTTGAGTGAACAAAACAGGACCCGGATCTTCAACTTTAATAGCAAGTGCAATAGCGCCCATAACCGGTGACAACGCAACCAAGCCACCAAAGGACAAAACTGCATCCATTCCTCTTTTTATGTACTTTTCATAAAAATTTGGAGAATAGTTTGAATTTTCGACAGCCTCAAGATGACCTTTTACACCGTCAGCATTTTCCTTATCGTTTTCATCAGATACAAAAACAACCCTTTTGCCCTCAAGCTGGTTTTTCTGTTCAGGCTCATTTTCATAAACCGAATCGGCTTTTGTTTTCTTGGCTACAGCGGTCAATCCAATAAATGCACTTCCGATTAGCGCTGCCGAAACTCCTAAAATTTTGCCTATTTTTCTCTCAAAAAAAGACATATACATTCTCCTTTGATTACTTTCAATCGTAAACTTTACAATAAAAAAAGACTTTTTGACACGGGACATCGGTTGCGTATTGACCGCAACTATTTCAAGCATCTAAAGTCTTTAAAATACATATAAACTTCAACTGCACAATGCAATATACTCCCCAAACAACGCAAGAAAGCGCTGTGTCAATTCATACCCAAAAATACCGCATTATTAATTAGATTATAATTTATAGTTATTATATAGCATGCTTAAATATGTGTCAATAAAAAATTATCAAATTCGATATATTTATGTAACAACTTGACATATAATTTGCAGAATGTACTGTATTCAAATAAATTCAGTTTGCATTTTAAATATTTTTGTATTTTTAAGAGAATTTTTATGAGAACGCCGGCAATATGCACAGCTGTCGTGACTTATATTTACTTTGTAGACTGAGGACGACATATAACGACCCAAAGTTTTCGGCAGTCATCCCGAATGACCTAAAGGACAAGGCAATCAGCCTGTGGAAAGCGAAAGACAAAGACGGCGATAACATAACCGACTGTTACAAAAGAGAAAAGGAAATTGCAAATATATTGGGAGTGTCTGAAAAATCCATAAAAAGATATTTTGTCGCATTGGAAAAAGCAGGAATGATTAAGCACTATTACAAAATTAAAAAAGGAATTGTTGTGACATCAACATATCTTGAAAGATTACTAACGGAATAAAAAGCGAAATTTTACCAAAAATATGACTGAAAGGAAATGGTTTTATTTATACAAAAGAAGAATTAGAACAATTAAAAAATGTGAACATTGACGATTTGGCAAGTGAAAATTTAGCTGACATCAGCAGCATAAAAATTGACACAAAAGAGCCGATTGAAAAAAGATGCGAAAAGTATTTTGACACGGTCAAAAACCCTTATGCTTTTCGTGTGGGCAAGGTCGGTGTCAAGGTAAATTTTGTCGGCAGTAATGATTTTTTAAACTCGCTTGCAAATTTGGCAAGCATAAATTAACAGGAATTGGAGGTTGAACAAGGTGGTTAGATATGCTAAAATCAAGGCGTGCAGAGTGCATATCGTCAAATTCTTGGAGGATATGCAATGAAAAAATATGATGAATTTTTAAAAGATAATAAAGCTAAAAAAATCTGGAATGCCGCCGTTTATGTTCGACTCTCCAAAGAGGACGGAGATAAGATTGAAAGCGACTCAATCACTTCGCAAAAAGATATTTTGAGCGAATTTGTAAATCATAAAGACGATATTAAAATTTCCGATTTTTATATTGACGACGGATGGTCCGGCGCAAACTTTGAGCGACCGGCATTTAGCCGAATGATGAGCGATATTTACGCTAAAAAAGTCAACTGCGTGATAGTAAAGGACCTTTCTCGTTTTGGCAGAAACTATGCCGATTCAAGCCGATATATTGACGATATTTTTGTTAAGCTGAATATCCGATTTATCGCCTTGAACAGCGGTGTTGACACGGTTTGTGAGCATACAAATCCTGCCACTCAGTGTATTACTGTCGGAATTCAAAATGTCATTAACGAAAGCTACATTGCCAACACTTCCGTCAGCATTCGTGGGGCGCTCGACATCAACCGAAAGCAGGGCAAATTTATCGGCTCTTTTGCAACTTACGGCTATTTGAAAGACCCTGATGACTACCATAAATTGGTAGTAGACGTGGAGGCGGCAGAAGTTGTCAGAACGATTTTTAAATGGTTTATTGATGGTAAAAGCGTTATAGGAATCACAAAAAGCCTCAACGCTCTGGGCATACCGAATCCGAGCGAATACAAGCGTCAAAAAGGCTTTAACTACAAGCATACGAACAAAAATAACGACGGCTTATGGTGCGACTCGACCGTTCGCAGAATGCTTAGAAATCAAATGTATATCGGCAATATGGTGCAGGGCAAAAGCACAAATTTAAGCTACAAAATCAAGAAATGCAGGGCGAAGCCTAAGGAAGAATGGATAATTGTTGAAAGCACGCACGAGCCGATTATTGACAAAGAAACTTTTGAAAAAGCGCAGTCGCTTTTCAACAGAAACACTCGAACTTCGCCAAAAAAGACGGAGGTTGACCTCTTTTCCGGCTTTGTAAAATGTGCCGATTGCCACCGTGCAATGAGCAAAAAGGTTAATAATCACGCTTACGGGGTTTACAAATATTACCGTTGCGTCACAGCAAGCAAAAAGAGCAAAACTGCCTGTTCGCCTCATTCAATTCGCATTGATGTGCTTGAAAAAACGGTGCTTTCGTCTATTCAAAATATGATTGACACGGCTGTTGAGCTTGAAAAAATTCTT
>OIEM01000448.1_pt1 | contig 21057 bp, 25 predicted proteins | sample 1581761 | NCBI WGS metagenome assembly OIEM01 (sample SAMN01760978, study PRJEB22395) | human gut metagenome | reverse complement strand
GCGGCCGCCATGGTGGTACCGGACACCGCAGCAAAAATCTGCTGCAAGGATTCATCGGATGCCATGTGAGTTCTTGCCATGTTTAGTCCTCCTGTCCATCATCAAAGGTCAAGCGACCGGCTTCGTCATAAAAGAAGTACGGAAGCCCTTCCAGTTTTTCCAGTCTTTTTCCGGTGGCTGCCGCATCTGCGGCAGAGCCTTCCTTTTTCAGTGTCTTATCCGGCAGTAGCTCCTTTGCCCAGTTCGGCACGTCTTCGTCGATCAGCTTATAGGTGGTGCCGTCAATGACAAGGTAGGTTGCTCTTACAATCTTTACGTTTGCCATTCCGTCTTACCTCCCAGAGAGAGCGTCACCACACCGCGCCCATCGTCCGAAGCGGTCAGCTTCAAGGCGTTCAGGTTTGCTTTGATGCCCGGCACCTGTAAGGTTTCGCCCACCACTTTTGCGATCTGTGCCGGGGTGGCGCGGTAGAGATCGTTCTTTCCGTCTGCTCGTTTCCGAACCACGATCACATAGTCCGCGCTTTCAAACGTTTCTGCCAGGGCTTTGTCTGCCAGACTTACCATGCCCATTTCTCTGCCGCCTCCTTCTCAATGGCTTTCAGCTCTGCGGCTTCATCCTCACCGATCAGACGCGCCACTTCCTCGTAGGGAAGATTTACCTTTTTCGGTGCGGTATCGCCCAGGGCTATACTGCGCATATTGCAGTACCAGCACACAGCCAGTACACGCGCCTTGTGAACTTTGCAGATTCCGGTATACCTACGGTTTGCAGTTCCGAACATTTCATAATTCAAACCACTGCACCAGCCGCACCCGGAAGATACCGGGCAATGGATGCACTCTTCCGTGGACTGTGATTTCATGGTGATTGCATCCAGTTCTTCCTTCACCTGCCGCTGCTGATCCGTGGCATACAGACCGCCCTCCTGCACATTGCCCAGACACACCCGATCCGCCTTCTCTTTGCCAATAGAGATAGGCGCATACCGGATGCAGGGATATGCGGACCCGTCCGGGGCGAAACTCAGCATTGCGCCGGTTCCGCCGCAGAAGTTGCGGTCGTTCTGTTCTGCATCGCCGATCTGTTCATCCAGCATAGCAATCGCCACGTCCCAGCCGTTCTTGATAACGTACTGCGAAACCTCTTTCAGCTGCTTGTACAGTGCCTTGCCGTCCTCGTCCGTGTACATCGGCTCGTAGGCGCAGTTCCCGGCAATGTGCCTGCACCCGGCATCCAGCATCATTTTCATACTGGATGCAATGTACTGGATGGAGCCGGGCACGAAGGTCATTTTGCTGTTGAGCCAACCATACTTCCGCTTGCCGTCCTGGAATGCTGCCCACGCGGTAGAAAAGCTGCCGTTTCCGTCTTCGTCGATGCGGTAACGGTCGTGCAGCTCTTGCACGCCATCAATGGACACTGTAACCGACATAAGATTATGGTACTTTTCCAGCAGGTGCTGCGCCGCCGGGGAGCGCCACAGTCGGCCATTCGTGGCAAAAGAAATGCGCGTGAACGGTCCCAGCGGGATTTCCCGCCGGTAGCACTCCGAAAACCAGTAGTCGCAGATATGCTCGATCAGTTCAGCTTCCAGCAGCGGTTCCCCGCCGATGAAGTCCAGGATCATGGCTTTGGTGTCCCGGTTCACAAAATCGGATGTGCTATCCTCGTACAGGTTCAGGATGTAGTCCACGATTTTCTTTCCGGTTTCCAGCGTCATTTTTTCGGTAGACTTGTGGTGCTCATAGCAGTATGAGCACCGCAGGTTGCAGGCGTTTGTGATCTGGAACGTGATACTTCGGCAGATGCTTCCACACTCCTGTCTGTCCCTGCCATATAAGCGCTGGACGGTATTCCCGTAGTCCTCATACTTTTTCGTTCTCAACGGGGTGTACCTCCTCCCGCTCAAAGTCGAAGTGCACGATCAGGTTCGGGTTCTCTTCCGGGTCGATGTACCGCGCCAGCACCTTGTCCTGCACCATCTTCAGCTTCATCTGCGCTTTCCGGCACAGTCCTGCGTAGTAGTGCAGCATATCAGCTATCATCGTATTCGCGCCAGCGTTCAGCTGGCGGGACAGAATTGCCATCAGCGCTTCATAGGACTGCGCTTCGTAGTAGGCACGCTCCACAGCTTCACTTTCCTGTGTGGTGATTTTGATATTCTTCATGGTACACTCCTTACTGTGCATCCCGTTTCGGCAGCTTGTCCGCCGCCTGACGGTATCTTGCACGGACCCGATTCATCTTGACCATGGCCGAAACCATATCGTGCATATCTTCTGTTTCGCTCAACCGCAGCAGTTCGATCAGCACAACAAGCAGGTGCCACATAGAGAAAAACTCCACATCGTCTTTGCATTCATACTGAGCCGCCTTGATGAACGGTGCAGGATCACACTCACCTCTTCGGACAGGGTGTGCCGCAAAGTTGAACGTCCTGGCTGCCAGACCAAAGCCCATCAGGTAAATCCGGTCTTCGTCCGTGTCTTCGTCGCAGGCTGTCACTACAGACTGTGCAACTGTGATGCAGTATGCGCACCACACATCGAACTTATCTTCCGTGTTCACCATGAACATACCGGCACATCCGATGCACCAGAAAACTTTCTCCATGCCGGGCGGTGTATCTGCAAGAAGTCCCTGCCAGTCCTCCGGGTTGACCGTTTCGTGGGTCTGGATTTTCAGCATCGGAAGATTTTTGGTATACGCCTTTTCGCTTCTTGCGTCGTTGTTCGGTTCAAATGCCACGTCCATTTTGTTCTCCCTTTCTCGTTACCACAGGAATCCAGAGCAAGATGTACAGCCGCCAGAGCAGCTTCCAGAGCATCCGCTGCAACTGCTATCACAGTTGCTTGTGCAGGATGCGCCACAGTGAGAATTGCAGTCTCCTTCGCAGCTGTCAGAACAGCCGCTTTTACAGTTTGCAAAGCAGCCATTTCCTCTGCAACTGTCCTGGCAGCTGGACGCACAGTAGGAATCGCACCTATCGTTGCACCGTCCCGTACAATCATCCGCGCAGGTAGCATCACAGCTACCGGAACAGCCGCCGGAACAGCCGTCACAGCCGCCTTTGCATCCTCCCTTGCAGCCCGTCTTGCAGCCATTGGTGCAGTCATTTGCACAGCTTGCCGTGCAGGTCGTGTTGCAGGTATTTGTGCAGTTTCCTAAACAGGTGTTGCTGCACGACCCCTGACAAGTTCCCCTGCAAGTAGCCGTGCAGTCATTCGCACAATTTGCCCTGCAAGTTCCTACGCACCCTCCGCCACAGCTGCCGGTGCAGCTGGTACAGGACGTGTTGCAGCCATTGGAGCAAAGCCCCGTGCATTGCCCGCTGCACCCGGTCGCCGTTGCAGTTTCCGGGATATTGCTCAGTGTGCTTACCGTTGCCGCCGCTTGCGCAAGCCCCGATGCTGCAACTTGGTCTCCCCGCGCCGGTGTCGTTGCACCGCCCTGAACGGCATCCACCAGACGGGTGATTTTCTGGATGTGTTCTGCATCCACGCTCACGCCATCCGCCGGGGTCACATTGTACTGGTACGCCGTTCCCCTATATGCCGCCATGCTGCCAACGGACTGTCCCTGTGCGGTGCCTTCTGTCTTGCCGCGCCGACCGATCTCTGCGTCTATCAGGCTTTTCAGGGCAAGAAAATCTTCGTCGGAAATAAACTGTCCTCTCTCCGGCATCCTCTCACCCCCTCACCCGGACACGAATGCGGCGTTCATCCGTCCGGTCGTCGCCTTCCACCGCATAGCCGACAATGCATTCTGCCGGAGCAAACTCCCCTGCGCAGGCCGCCCGGCCAATGCCAGGCGTACCCGAAGGCAAAATTAAATCCCCGGTCTTCACCCTGCCGGTCACGCGCACTCTGACGCGCCCTGCAAGGGAAACGGGGATATACTTTTCTATGTTAGCTTTGAAGTTGTCGTCTTTCTCGTCCGGCGTATCGCCGCCAATCAGGTATGCATATTCGTCCGTGTGCACGCCCACAACGCGATCCATCTTTCCAACCGCCTTGATATACCGTTCTGTCTGGCTGCCCACATCCAGCGCAATGATATCTCCCGGCTTGGTATCGCACCCACGGGGGAACCATTCGGCGTAGTCGTTATAGACCGCACCATACACTTTGCGGAAGTTCGCCGTGCCATCGCTGCCGACGTAATAACTGTTGTCAGTACCAAAGTATGTAGACTGCTGGAACCGCACCGCGCCCGTAAAGGTGCCGCCAGACGTAGGCATTGCACCCAGATTCGCCAGCGCCTGTGTTGCGGTCTGGGCACCGGTGCCGCCGCGAGAAATAGGGAACGTTCCGCTGGTCACATCATCCGCGTTGTGCTTGTGGTCCATTGCTGCTGCTGAAATGTCCGCAGCGGAAATTTTGTGCGGGTTCTTTGCAGAAAGGTGTGCGATGAAGGCGGCAATTGCCGTGCGAATCTTCCGCAGGATGTTTCCCAGCTTTTCGCCGGAAGCGATATTCTGCACATCGTAGGAGCCATCCGTCTTCGTAATGTAGTCATTTGAGAACACCGGCTGTTGGTTCGTCGGGGTGACATTGGGCACATTGCCCAAACCAACCTGCTCTGCCGTAACATGGTGCGGATTGTTGTGGTCATCGATGTGGTCTTTCAGGTCTTGCTTGCTGGCATAGCCGGAATACTCGCCCAGCGTTGCCGTCACCTGCTCTGCATCGCCAACCGCAACCACCATGTGGAAGGTTTCCTGCACCGTCATGTCGCCGCTCTCCGGCGGCACAACGGCAGCTTCGTTTCCCGCATTGGCATATGCATACAGGATTTCTCCATCGTCCGGGTCGTTGGCGAAGATGCCAATTTCCCGGGCGACCAGCTTTGATTTCAGACCGCTGTTCGTGTAGGTGGATTCCAGCACGGCGCAGTTTGCAGACAGCTCAATGCTGTTGATCTGCATATTGGCTGCCAAATGCACAAGATTTTTCAGGTCACGCGGTTCCTCTGGTGCGGCGCCATCGCCCAGCGCAAATTTCGTGAAATTGATTGCGGTGCCATTCAGAGCTTTCACGATCAAAGCCCTGCCTGAATTGGTCAGGATCAAACTCGGAAAAAACATTGTTTCCCCCTTTTAGTCTGTCAGGATGTTCCCGTCTGCGTCCAGAAGGGCGTTTTCGTCCGCATCTACAAGCCAGCTGAATACGCTTTCTCCATCTGCCGTCACGCCAGACCACTTGCCCACAGTGACCGACGCAAAGCCGAAGAACAGCTTGTGCATTTCCTCCGTGGAAAGCTGCAACATATCCAGGTGGGCGCTGGCCCGCTTTACATGGCTGAGAATGTCCAGCATTTCTTCAATGTCGATTGGGCCTTCTGCCTTAATCTTGATTCGGAAGCAGCCCGGCGTTCCGTCGTACTCGAACCATTCTCGCACAGTCGCGTCACCGTACAGGTCACGCATCATATCTTCCACAGCTGCTTTTGTTCCCACCGTCATATAATAAGGTAGGGACGCTTTCACAAGCCGCCGTTTTGTTTCGATGTCGTAGTCCTGCCGGTAGCGCGGCGCACGGAATTGAACTGCCAGAATGTCCAGCAGTTCATCCGATGCATGGTCAATGCCCGTGTAGATTTTCGCATTGTCGGTAAAATCCAAAATCAGAATTGCCAGCTCATGCCATGCATCCGATATCGACTTTACCCATTGCTGGTCTGCAACGCTTTTCGGCAGCAGATCGGTCAGCTTTGCATTGCGAAGATCAGTCATCTTCCAGTCCTCCGTACACCACATTGCAGGTTGTCAGCTTCGGAATCTCAGCGCTGCCCACCACAACGTCGGTTGGTGCGGTGATCTTCACTTTCTTTGCTCCGGCGTTCTTGATTTGGGCGATCAGTTCCGCCGGGTCAATGTCCCTGCCCATGGTGCGCTGCCACACCTTGTAGACTTCAACCGCTTCGTTCACTGCGTTCTGCACAGTAACGGCGATCTTGGATTTACTGCGGGCAATGGTATAGGTCACGTCAATGCTGTACTCAACCTCGGTCGGGGCTTTGCAGTTCACATAGTCCGTCATGGGTCGGCGTGCATCATTGCGCAGATTTTCTTCCATGCTGTCGCAATCACTTTTGCTCGGCAGCATTCCATCCTGCAACGTAAAATAAATGTCCACCACGCAGGGCGACGGGCTTTGTACGGAAACGTCCTTCACGTCGTTTCGCCATGCCTTAGCGAAATACTCATAAGCGTCCGGTGGACCAGCACAGGAATATGTAGAGGGCACCAGGTAGGTTCTCTCCGTCAGCGAATCGTCGCTTTCAATATCCGTACCACCGCTGCTGGCCGTAACGTTTACCGCCGATGCAACATAGGGGATGGGGTCCACCAGCTGATTGATTTGCCCTTCCTCAATGCCGGACGACGCCGCGCCTTCTTCTGCTGCTTCTGCTTCTACGTTCACATACTGCGAACCTGGCGTGATCTCCGCGTAGTCCATCGTGGCAAAATAAATGCCGTCCTGTGTTCTAACGCGGGTTTGCGCTGGAATGCCTACAGCACCAGGCTGTTTTGCATCAGCCAGAGTAAACCGGATTGTCACCTTTGCTTTTTCAGCCGGGCGGCGGGTCAAGCCATAGTTCCCGGCCAGGTCGTCCAAATCGTCGTGGGCGGAGTATTTCAGCAGCATTCGTTTCGGGCCTGCATCGACGTACTGCAAAATCTGGTAGCCAAAAAGCGTCATTGCTTTCAGTATCAGTGCCGGGACACTGGCGGGGTAAATAATCGGTGTCTGCCCGGTTGCTTCCTGCATGGATTGACTGAACTCTCCCTTTGTCAGCTCTTCCACTTCCTTCATAGTCAGGTTGTCGGTAAAGCTGATATCCGGCAGATTTTGAAGCTGTGAAATTTCAGACACTTCTCAACACCACCTTTGGGATCAATACCCCCTGCCCCACTTTCGACGTGTCCCACTCAATGCGGACCACTTCAACGCGGGGTTCGTACTTCTTTGTTTTGCGGACAATTTCTGCCGCCAGCAGCGCTTTTGCAACGCTGGTCGGCTTGTCCACGGCATCCAGCGAAATGCCGAAGTCCCGGTCAAGACCCTGTTCCCCGGCTCGTGCGGAGTACAGTACTTTCAGGCATTCGCAGATATCCTCTGCATCTTCCATGCCGGAGGATGCAAGCTGAATTTTTGCTTCTCCTAAAGTCATGCGTATTCCTCAAATGATAAATCGATTTTGCAGCGGACAAGCCGTCCACCTGCAGCAACGCAGTCCCATGCATCGGACGCATCCGTCAGCTTAAACAGGCACATTCCCACAGGGTCGCTACCAATAATCAAGTAGTCCACCGTGCCTTCCTCCGCCATCCGCTGGATGTTCGCCAGCATTTCACGCGGCTTTACACCGTACTGCGCGTCCAGCGTGACCGTAAACTTGTACGCCTTCAACTTCTGGCCGGTCAGCTCGCTTTTCGGCTTTCCGTTGATTGTGTTGTGGGTTGCCCAATCGCTGCCCGTACTGCCTTGGATATCCTGCATCGTGAATACCTTGTTGCTGTCTACCGAAAACACAAGGCCGCCAAAACATCCAATCTGCATACTGTGTCCTCCTGCGGTTTACGTCGGTTTTGTCGTGTCTGCCACGCCCGACGCATGGAGCGGGGCCGTGTATTTGTGCGTGTGGTTTACCAGACTGATCCCGCTGATTACTGCATCACCGCCGCCGCCATTGATGTTGACGGTTCCGCCTTCAATAGAAATTGTCGGCGCGGTCATGCTAATCTGGGACCCGCCCTGAATGGTGATATTGCCGCCCTGGATCGTGACGGTGCAGCTTCCCACTTTCACGGTCAGCTTTCCTTCCACTTCCAGTTCAGCATTTCCGTCAACGGTTTCCGTTTTGTTCTTCTTGGTTTCCGACTTCGTGTCGCCCTCATTGTGGAAGGTGGCTTTCTTTCCGTCATAGCGGAAATAGCACTTCCCGGGTTTGTCATCGAAGTCCTGCCGGTAAAGGTTTTTGTCACCCTCCGGGGGATTTTCATTTTCGCCCCAGGTGGTGCCCAAAACCACGCCTTCTTCTTCTCCGTTGGAGTTATGCGCCACCACAACGGTGTCTCCGACTTTCGGCATTTTGTACCCAGCATTCGCCAGCATCGGGATCATGTCCGTCACACTGTCTTCCCGGTCTTCGTATGTAACTTCCATACAGCCGGTTTTGTAGTTGATGTTTGATACTTTGCCAAACCGTATTGAATCTGCCATCATGTGACGCTCCTAACGTCTTTCGCATCGACCCAGCCGGTCACGTTCTTTCCAACAGGTGTCTTGCCGCAACGGGAAGCAAGGTTCGTGATCCTATACCTTCCCGCCACAGCCACGCCGTCGTAGAGGTAATACTTGCCGCTTACCGTCCGTACCGGCTTTTTGTCAACGCTGGTGTAGTAAAGCGGTGCGTTTTGCAACGTTACCGCTTTACCGTTACTTTCACTTTCTTCCAGAGCAGAAACCCAGCTGCATTCAAGCGTCTGTTCAAGCCCGCTTCGGCTATACTCCAACGTCACCTTGTCGATGAAGTATTTGCCGGACAGTTTACCATAGCCCGTAACGTTGACGTTCTGGCTCTCGCACAGCTCGATCTGGGCCAGCGCCAGCTTGAACTTGATCTTGGTTGAACCATGGTTCGCATTGTCCAGTGCTGCTTGCAGGCGACGCTCTGCGTCGGCCTGACTGGACGCATACTTGGATATGCGTTTCGTCCTTCCACTCTTTCCGATCTCCGCTCGGATTTTTATTTTCTTTTTCTGGTTTGAATACTCCCATATACCGTGCGTATAGGTTCCGTCAAACCCATCGTTAAAATTGAATGACCCCGGCACAATGTCCGTCTGATCTATGGTCGCTGCCACCTTCTTTTTCTTGTAGGCTTCGCGGTCATAAATCCACAGCTTCTTTGAGTACGCTTTCAGAATCAGGCCATAGTCTTTGCATAGATCATCAAGGAAGGAACTGTCCGTTGCCTTCTGTTCTCGCTTTACGATTTCTGCGTCCTTCCCATCAAACCCCAGTTCAAGCGAATACCGCCCGGCAATCGTCTGGGCGATTTTCTGAATGCTGGTGTTCTTCCAGATAAATTCCCGATCTTCTTCCGAAAAGCTCGTGTCATTCGGCTTTGATGTAGCACTGATTGTCATTGTGCCGGGCGCGCCGCTGTAACCGATATTGTCCACGGTCATAACGCCGCCGTTCATCTGCCCTTCCTGTCCTTCTTCAGGCCAGTCATGGGTAAAGATCGTGCCGTCCAGTGTGGTGCCTTTTGTGGGCATCCAGTCGTCCAGCCATTTGTCCGCCATTGCATTTATGGTGACACTCAGGCTGTCGCTGCTGTCTGCCGCGTTTCCTTCATGGGAAATGCTTTCAACGTCAGCTTCGATATCAGACGTAATGTCCTTTTCTTTGTAAATCAGCTTGACGCTTGCCCTTCTCGGTTTCATTCATTCTCCTTCCAGGGCGGCAGGCTTCCGCTCTGTTCCTCGGTCAGCTCCGGCGTTTTCAGAGCAACCCCAGAATCAAAACAAAACGTCATGATTTGTTCCGGGTTTGCCTGCATCAGGATATCAGCACAGTATTCATCGCCGTAAACTTTTTTGGCGATCTTGTCAAACGTATCGCCGCTTACAGTTGTGTATGCCACGCTTCATCACCTCACGCCGGTTTATACGCTGTCCTGCGGTGTTTCTGGAAATACTGATCCATGAATTGCTCGAACATGGCAAACAGTTCCTTCGTCTTGCGGGCTGCTTCTTCCTGCGATACATCACTAGAGAACGTGATGTTCGGTGCGAAAACGATTTGCGGCGTTTCTCCGCTATCATCCCGCACGCCCAGCATCTTACCAGCCAGCTTCCATGTGTCGATGTTCTGCTGGCGGACGCCGCGCTGGAAGGAAATAACTGCTTCGGTTCCAGCTTCACCTGCGATAGACGGTCCGTTGGTAAAGCCGCCCTGCGCAAACTGCGGCATGGCAACTTTGGACAAGTTAAACCCGAAGGTTTTGCCGCCGATGCCTGGCACCCAGTCCGGGATTGGCACCGAGATTTTATTCAGTGCGCCGATGATGCTGTTTACGACCTTGATCGTCACAGAAACAATGCTCTGGATCAGACTGATAATTCCCATGATGACCGGTTCCACGATGGGCAGCAGCGTTTGCACGATGCCGACCACGACTTTCACTGCATTCACCAGCGTTGTGCCGACCAACGACACCACCGATGCCAGCAGCGGGATCAGCGCGGGAAGCGCCTGCGTCGTCATAAAGTTAAAGACTTCCAGAATCAGCGGTTTCAGGTAGTTTACGCCCAAGTCTACCAGCTGGCCTACAATGCCAGCCACCGACTGGATCAGCGGGATGAAAACGCCGAAAGCATTCCCCGCGCCTTCGCCGAAGGTCTGTGTGATAAGGTCCTTGATGCCAGCCAGTCCTTCCGGCGAGAAAGCCTGCTGGATCGTAGTGCCAACATTCTGGATTGCGCCAACGAAGCCATCAAAGACAGCCACGCCCTGTTCGCCGAAGGCGCTCTGCACCAGCCCCCGGATATCGCCCAGATGGTCGCCCAGAATGCTTACCAGTGCAATAACGGTGCCGATTGCCGTAATCACCGGGCCGATGGAGCCAAGCATTCCAAGGAACACTTTGCCCATAGCTGCAAGCGGCGTTTTTACCGCTCCAACATTTAAGCCGCTCTTTCCGAATACCGCCCCAAGTCCAGCTCCGAGCACGTTGCCGATTGTTGCAGTTGCCGTTCCTGCTGGATTTGCCGCCGCCATCATAGATTGAATAGCATTTTGCGGAATGTTTTTTACATTACTCAGCCATTTCAGTGGTCCGGTTTCGCCCGTTGTCAAAGACAGCAGGTTGCTCACAAATTTTACATTGCTTTTTTTGTTTCCTTTCAACAAGCCCTTCATGTTCTTATTTGCTGAAGCTCCACCAGAGATAAAGCCAAGCGCTCCATTTGCAAGCGTAGATAATCTTCCGCCCTTCGTTCCGGTCGTGCCCATCTTTGCGCCGTACTTTGCACCGTTCCAGAGAACTGACGCTTTTGCCAAAAGCCCTCCGGGTTTCGTTGCGCTCTTTCCGGGCAACGATATCAACCCAGAAAGGCCCTTTATGGCCGATTCGATTTTCGGGGCAGCGATCATGCCGCCCCATGCAGCAGCCACCGCCGAAGCGATGCCTGCCACCTGCGGCCCATTTTGGGACAGGTACTTGAACAGCGCTTCAATTTTCGGCATGATTTTGTCGATGCCTGCCAGCACCGTGTCCATCAGGCTGTCGATTTTTGGCATGGCATCCGACAAAAAATCTTTCGCGTAGGGCAGCAGTTTCATGCCGACCTGCTGCGCAAAGACAGATACCTTGTTGGAAGCAATGCCGAACATATCATTCCAGTTGTTTATGCTGGTCATAAACGCCCGATCTGTCGCGCCATCCGCATCCTGTAATTCCGAAAGTTTCTGCTCGTACACATTCATGGTGTTCAGGATGCCTTGTGCAGCTTTCAAATCACGCATGGAGAACAGGGCAGCAAACTTCGTTGCGTCACCGCCTGCATACTGCCCCAGTTTCTTAATAGTTCCGCCCAAGCCTTCCTGCTGAACCATTGCATAGGCTGACTTGTAGCCCAGACTTTCCACGGCCTTTGATAGTGCCGTGGACGGTTTCAGCATCTTTGTGTACAGGGTGTTCAGAGCTGTGCCCACGGTATCGGTATTGCCGATAACACCGGTCAAGGTTGCGAATCCGGCATACAATTCCTCTTGTGAAACGTGAAGGGCAGCGGCGGAGCCAGACGCTTTCTGGATTCCGTTTGCCAGTTCCGGCATGGTTGTTTGTCCAAGTCGGATCGTTTCAAATGACAGGTCGGAAACGTGGGTGACAGCCCGCGCAGAGGTGTCCCCGTATGCCTTCGTAACGGCAGCCAGTGCGTTCACCGTGTCCACAGTTTCCGCCTGACCTGCGATTGCCGCCTTCGTTGCGGTTTTCAGAATGCTTGCCGTATCGGCTGTGTCCTGGAACGCAGAAATAACCTGATAGGAACCAGCAGCGATTTCGGTCGATACCTTGCCCGTTACGCGGGAAATGTTCATCACGTCCTGCGTAAGTTCCGCCGTGCGGGCTTTCGTTTCGTCTGCGGTGCCGGTCAGCAGCGTTCTGGTCTGCGCCATTGCCTTTTCCACGTCCGCCGCCTGTTTCCCGCAGGCGACCGCCGCACCCGCAACCGCAGTTGTGACACCGGCCAGCGTAGCAGCAGATGTTTTCGCAAACGTGCTGATTCCTCGCGCCAGACCGGACGTCTGCTTTTGTGCAGACTTGATCGCTGCTGTCAGCGAGTTGTCAACTTTACCAGCAATGCGGATGCTAAGTTCTAGTGCGTTGCTTTCTGCCATTGCTCTTGCATCTCCTGTATGTCTTTGCAGGTTTCAAGAAATTCCGTCACCGGCATTTCCAGAAAAAAATCCATTCCGGCGTGTGTTGCCCCGGCTGCTGCAATGGCCAGCTTGCGAAGTTCCTTTGCGCCCGCGTTTACTCGAAAAAACTTGCGGCGTTCACCGCGCCGCGCACCTTCACCGCTTCATGCAGGGGCAGACCTGTGAAGAAGTTCATCGGCTTGCCGGTCGCCCGGGCAGCCAGTGCGCAGGAGTAGGCGAAGAAGTTCTTCATGTCCACGGAGTAGATGCCGGTCTTCAGCACTTCGTTTTCCGCTTTGGAAATGTCAATACTGGTCAGCTCTTCCACGCCGGACAGGTCGATCTTGCCGACGGTTTCGCCGCCATAGCTGTAGGGCTTATCCAGCGTTACAACGCCACCCTTTGCTTCGTCATCCGCCACAAACGCGGTCTGTACCATAGTGCGAACCTTTGCGCAGAGTGCAATCGGCATACCGTTGAAGAACTCCACAGGCTTGCCGGATGCGCGGGCAGCCACCGCGTCGATAAATGCCTGCGATGCTTCCGGCGCGTACAGAATAATCTTGTCGTCACCGGTGCCGATGATTTCTTTCTGGGCGTCGATTGCATCCTGCATGGTCAGATTTTCCAGACCGGACAGGTCGATGCTCTTGTATTCCTCGTTGTCGAAGACGTATGGCTTTTTCAGTTCGATCGTGTTTTCCATTTTGGATTCCCTTTCTTTTCAAAAAATCAGCCACCCCGAACCATTCCGGGGTGGCTGTTCATCAGGTCATAAGGTTAATTGCGGCCAGCATATCGTTTCCGTTCACGCGGTAAACGTCGTTGAGCTTGTCCACAGCGATCAGCTCTTCGGCACCACACTCCATCTTGTAGCGCACAACCTCAATGGTCACGCTTGCTTCCATCTGGCTACCTGCTTCCAGGGAACCACCCTTGAAGCCTTTGACCATGCCGCCTTCCACAATGCGCAGCTGGCGCATGGCATAGCCACCAGAACGAAGCGCCACCTGCATTGCACCGCGATAGGTGATGTTCACATTCATCCCCTGCTGCAACAGGTATGCAACGTCATTGTCGAAAAGCGCGAACGGGATTTCATGCTCCGTCGATTCCCACTGACCCGGCGTCGGGCTGTCGATCTCTCCGCCAACGCCAGCGCCGGACATGGTGCTGGTCTTCATCTTGAATTCCGGCGTATCAACCTTGCCGGTAATACCCAGCTTGATGCCGTTGGAGTAGGCATTGAACTTTGCAACCTTGTCGGGAATATAAAGGCTACTCATGTACTGTCCTCCTTCCTCACTTGCTCATTGCAGCGGTGATTGCATCGATGTCAAACTCCACGATTTCCTCAATATCTTCCGCCGGGAGATACATTGCAACGTACTTGTGGAAATACATCTTACCGTCCGCCAGCGTTTCACTGGTGTTCTCGCTGCTCAGAAATTCCATTTCGTACCGTGCGCAGATTTCGGCGGAAATGTAGCTTGCGCCGATGGTGTTCTGCTGGTCGATCACCGCTTCGCGCAGGCGGGGATTCGCCCGCATATCCACGTTGCCAAAGTTCGTGAGGATGAAGTTGTTGTCGTCATAACTCAGGAATCGGCGGGCGGAAATGAAACGATCCTTCGGATCGGTGTTGGACGGATATGCAACCGTATTGTTGCCCCAGAGACGGAATCCGTTGAAATTCAGGAAGGTAACGACACCGTTTCCGTTCACCTCATTTGCCTGATCCAGGTCCAGCAGAATTTCCTCTCCATCCTCGGTGCAGATCGACGTTGCGGCAACTGCAATGTTGGACTGCGGTGGCATGGGAATACCATCGTTCTCCGCATCCTGCCGGGCGATATATGCAGCAGCAAAGGCGCTGGGGCTGTAGATTACCTTGCCCACCTTCGGGCAGCCCCACACGGCTGCGCAGTTGGGAGAGGTAAGAGACTGTTTCGTCTTCTGGGCGCGCACGTCAGAATACTTCGGTGCGCCGGTGGAGGTCGTGTCCATATCCACCCAGCAGAACATACGCCAAATGCCGTTGAGCATCGTGGTCTTCGCCTGCATAATAGCAGCCACGGTCGGGTCCTTGCTGAACCAGGGCGCCAGCAGATTGCCCGGCACCATGCCCAGCTTCGGGAAAATCTGGCGCAGGACTTCCATGCCAGTTTCCTTGCCTGCCGCATTCACGCCACCAATGATGTCTGCGCCCGTCACCTTTTCCGGGGCAATGCGCTTACCGGAAACCGTGACCTGCGATTTGCCGGAACCCTTGCCGGAAGGCAGGATCACCAGTGTAACCGTGCCATCATCGTTGAATGCTGCGGTGTAGTCCTCGCCGCTTTTCAGCACCACATCGTCTGCCTTGACCACCAGTTTGTCCAGCAACAGGCCAACAGTTTCCAGCTGTGCGGTGCCGCTGTTCACCTGATAGGAGCGCTCGACCACATCTGCGGTGTGTTCGGTTTTGGTGGGGTCCAGAACGTTAATCACGATCACAGGGGACACGTTCACAATCTGGAAGGATGCAGACAGTGCACCGCAGATTGTGTAACTTTTGAAGTCGCTGCTGTAGCCAACAAGGCCTTTGGCTTCTGCCATCGTGTGGCACAGCAGCGGCACATTAGTTGCGCCGTAAGGATCATCCGCCAGATTGACCGGGGCCACGCCCACGATTACCTGAGTGCCAGCATCGCTTTCGAGCGGTGCTTTCACGCTGGACGGAATCTCACTTACATATACGCCATGACGATATGCCATTGTTCTTCCTCCTTACAGCTCTGCTCTGAGCTGTTCAAAAATGATCCGCTCTGCCGTTTTGGGCTGGCCCGGCAATGCAGGCTGTTCCATGTTGGCACGGGTCTGTGCTACCTTGTCGTAAGGTACGATAAGGCCTTCCGCCATCGGGTGCTGCTCAACAAACTTTTTCATTTGCTCCGGCAGCTCACCGGTAAAGCATGTGTACTGCCGTGCCACGCCACGGACGGATGGGCCGCAGTACACGCGGGTTCTCGTTTCTTTCTTGGTCATACCATTTCCTCTATTTCTGGATCAGTCGCCGGATCAGCATTCGCGACAGTGCAGGTCATTTTCACTGCACCGAAGTAATACGGGTGATAGTCGTCTTCCGACATTTTCCCCTTGATGTTTCCTTTCACGGTACACGCCCTGCCGAACCTCGGGACCGCCCGGAAACCTTTCATGATGTCCGTTACGATGTTCAGAACATCGCGGTATCCCTGCCGTTTCAATCCCATGTCATATGCACAAATATACAGCGTCACGTCAACTTCCATCGGCTTATCGCCTTCTGGTGAATCCATGTTGCCAATCTCTGTGATGATGTAGGGAGCAAACGCCGCCGGGGTGTCAACAGCTTCATCCCGTTCCGTATCAATCGGCAGATTCTGTTCAAAGAATTTCAGCTCCTTATCTCCGCCGGGGCCACAATACGTTTTCCCTGCAAAGCGTTCCTTCAACTCTTTGTTCAATGCAATCTGCATCATGTACGGGGTCATTGCAAGCATCTCAGCCATTACCGTTTCCCCTTCCTCGCTGCTTCTCTGGCAAGCGTTTTCTGGATGGATTCTTCAAGTTTTCTCTCAAGCGTTTCCTGCACGTCCGGCTCAACCTGTTCCCAGATCACATGATGCATCGCTGCTGCCGAAGGGCTGCCCATGGTTTGCAGCTTTTCCACGTTGCCATCTTTGTTCCGCCAGCGCGGTGCTCTGGATTTTTTCGTTATGGTATTGCGGCTGCTGGAACCAATGACACGCTGAACCATGCCAACGTGTCCACTTGCGAACTCCACCAGAAAGCCTTTACTTAAATTTCCTTGACCTGGCAGCGGTTTCATTCCGCTGTTCTTCAGAACTTTTGCTTTGAAAAGATCGGGCGCATTCGCAACATCCTGTCCGACGTAAGGTCTTGACGGGACGGTTTTGAAATATCCCAGATCATTTTTCATGGCATCTTTCTGGCCCGGTCCGCCGATATGCAGTTCCGCGCCCAAGTCTGACACCTTCGCTCTTTTTCTGATTTTCAAATCATTCAAATGACTTCGGCCAGCGCCGTTGACGGCGTACCGCTTCTTCGCTTCCCGGATCATGACCTTGCGGGCATCCTTCGCCGTTTCGTTCACCGCATTGCGGATCACAAGCGGTGCTTTCTTCCCGCAATTTCCCAGTGCTCTTGCTACATCCTTCTCGCCGATCAGTTCAATTGAAAGGTCACTTGCGTTGTATCGCGTATAGCTCATTGCCGTTTCCGATCTATGGTTATCACATACATACCCTGCTGTTCATCAAAGTCCTTGATGAACAAGTCCATTCCGTCAACCTGTATCGGGTTTCCGATTTTTGGTTTCTTGCCAAAGTCCTGCACCTTGACGTACAGCTTTTTGCTTGTGGAGTAGATGGATGTGCCGTAGCTTTGACGCACGCCGCCTTCCCAATGTCCGCTGGATTCTTTCAGCGTGTCATTCGAGATTACAGCCTTCATCTTCTGTCCGTTGATGGTATGTTCATCTGCGAAAATATCATCATCCAGAAACACGGCATCAATATCCACTTCCAGCAGTTTTTTGAAGTCGGACATTTTCTTTCCTCAAAAAGATGCTCCCCGCCGGGTATTGGCAGGGAGCATTTTCTTTAGCAGACCTCAGCCACCAGCCAGCTGTCCACCTTATCGGGGATGGGCAGCGGGTGAGACTGGACTTCCATCATGCGGCGGTCGGGATGATGCTCAACATAGGAGCGCAGCAGACGGGCGGTCTGAGCGCTGACCCACTGCTGGGAAGCATCGTCGATGTAAGTGCACAGGCCATAGCCCAGCAGGTAGTTAGGTGCATGGTTGATGAGCAGTACCTTGTTGTCTGCGACGAGGGGATGGGTAGCCGGATTCTCCGGGTCGGTCCAGTCGTCCAGATAGTGCTCATCGTAGCAGTAGATGTCCAGAGCAGGGTCGTTCAGATGGCCGTAGTAGGTCAGACCGTTCGGGAGCTGCTTGACATTGATTGCGCCATAGCCGTAATTCTTGGTATCAAGGCGGCTGCGGATGTCGAGGTCGGCGAGGAACAGACCCAGCGCTTTCCAGCCCATGACACACATATCGACATTGGCAAAGCCGTTCACGGCGACCTCATGCTTCCAATCACGCAGGTTGTCCGCGATTGCTGCCTTATCGCCGCCCCAGACTGCCGTACCGGTCAGCTTCTTCTTGTTGGTAAAACCGAAATCCACGATCTCGTTGACGCCATCGCCGACAATGGGAATCTGACCGGTCATAATGGCCTGTGCGCACATCCACTCTTCGCGGCGGATTACGGAATCGTTCAGACGGTTATACTCTTCCACCTGCTTCTGTGCCGCCCGCTGCGCAGGAGTCATGCCGCTGTACATCTCTTCACCAGGCAGACGGTTCATAAGCTGGTCTGCGGTCGTGATGTCATAAGGATTGATGAGGGGTGGCTTGTAGCTCAGAGTCTCGTAACCGACAGAACTCAGCACCTTTGCGCCATTGCGCGGATGCACGAATGCAGCCATGCGACGGTCGCCCTTGACCAGATCAAAGTCAATAGCCTTGGTCGGGAAGACATGGACATTGGTGAAAAAGGTGTCACGGAAAAAGGTGTAAACCGGAGGTGCAAGGCGCACGACTTCGGCAAGGTATCGCGGGGTATAGATGTTCACTTCGTTAGGCATATCGTTTTCCTCCTTTCCTTACTTCAGGAAAATACCGATGTTGCGGAACGCCACTTCGAGCGAAGCGGCAGTCACGCCGGTTTCCAGTGCCAGATGGTCAGCAAAGAACTCGCCGGTCAGGTAGATCACAGCATCCTCGCCGGATTTGAAATTCTCGGTTGCAATGCCGTACAGGCCAGCCGTGCCGTCTGCCTTTGCCACGGGTGCCGCCTTGCCGGAGCCGTCCAGCTTGACCGGCGCACCCGCTTTCAGGTCCGCTGCGGCATTCTTGATGGCAGTAGTGACTCGAATGTCCGTGCCTGCCAGCAGATATTCCGGCTCACACGAAAACTTCTCAGGCGCAAGATTCATGCTCATAACAGTTCCTCCTTACTTCTTTTTGCCGATGGAACGCAGGGCATCCATGTAAACGTCGGTCTGGCCGTCGCCGCCGCCCTTCACGCCATTTGCGCCGCCGTTCTCTGCATCGTCGTGCAGGGCCTCGACATGGTTCTGTGCCTGCTTCTTTGCAGCTTTGGCGACTTCCTTGGCATACGCGGTGGCATCCATCGGGTGCTCACCGTAAAGAGCATCCTGCATGGTCTGCTCCATGCCGGGCAGGGTCATGTCCTGAATGTCCTTGATTCGGGCACGTTCCCGATTGATGGCATCCATGGCGGCATCCTTTCTGATCTCATTGACCATATCCGGGTACGCTTTCATCAGGTCATCCTTGTTTTTGATTTCCATTGTTTCTTCCTCCTGTGTTCCGGTCTTTCCCGGATTATTTGCAGAATTAGAAAAGCCGCCGGGCTTTTTACCCATGCGGCTTTTTACAAAATCAGGGACCTTATCAAACGGCAGGCCCATCCCGATGCTGTTTACGAACAGCACACCGTTTCTGTTTTCGACAACTGTATCCGGTTCTTCATCATCCACTTCGTCGATGAAACCGTTCTCCTTGGCTTCGGCGGCTGTCCACCAGTTCGTTTCATCCATCCACTTGCCGCACTGATCCGTGCTCTTGCCGGTTTTCTTGGCATACAGCGTAACAATGTTTTCCCGGATGGTGTCCAGCGCTTTCAGACAATCGTGCATATCATCCGCCGTCAGATAGTCGCAGACGCCCATGCTGGCAGGATGGATCATGTAGCAGCTATCCGCCGCTGCAATTACCTTGTCTGCATGGCAGGCAACAATCGTCGCTGCGCTGGCGCACAGACCGTCGATGTGGACCGTCACCGTTGCACTCGACCGCTCCAACTGGTTTCCGATTGCCTGCGCAGCAAACACATCACCGCCGCCGCTGTTGATGTACACCGTAATTTCCTGCACATCGCCCAGAGCGGCAAGATCATCCGCAAACTGTTTCGGCGTAACTTCATCGCCCCACCAGCTGCTTTCAGAAATATTGCCGTAAAGCAGAAGTTCCGCTTTCTGGCCGTCGGCCAGATTGCGGAACTTCCAGAAACAGTTATTCATTTTTGGGGTCTGCGGGGTTCCCGCCTGATTCACGATTCGGTTCGTTCCCTTTCGGGGTGTTTCTCTCATTCGCAATGTCGTCCACCTCCTTTTTCATTCTCGCTTCAATGACGCGCTGGCGGATGTTCGCTGCATAGCTACCGCCGTTCATGGTCGCGGTTTCCTGATCCGCCGTCGAGAAGCCCGCTGCAACGCGCTTCACAGCAGCGTCTACTTCCTGCACCGGGTTCAGGTTGGTTCGCGCCGGTCCATTCCATGTGCAGGATGTATACGCTTTTCGGATTGCCGGATCATCAAAGAAACCCGGCGCTTTTACTCGTCCGGTCGCAACAGCTTCCGTCAGCCATTCTTCATAGATAGGCTGGCAGAAGTCGTCCACAAACCAGCTTCTTTGCATATCGCAGGTGCGCCAAAATTCGTTCAGTGCACCACGCGCCGCGCTGTAACTCGTCGTGAACTGCTTCATCAGCACTTCACTGGGGATTTCCAGTGCCGCCGCAATCTGCTTGATGATAGCGGCAGAGAATGCATCAAAGCCCGTGTTCGGGTGCTTCGGGTCTGCAAACTCCACCTTCTCGCCTTGGTTCAGGTCGATGATTGCACCAGACCCCAGCTCAATTGTGCCACGGTCTGCCGCATCGATCTGCTGGTTCGGCGGGATCACCTCGCCCAGTGGACGGCCAATGGACGGGTTATCTTTTGTGATAAACACCGTAAACATCGCCGAAATGACTGCGGCTGTGATCTCAGCATCCGTGTATCGTCCAAGCTGTTTCAACGCTTCCAGTACCGGTGCCAGCAGCGGCACGCCGCGCCGCTGCCCGGAACGTTCCCGGTTCATGATGTGCAGGATGTTTCTGCGTCCTGTGGTTTCACCGTAGGCTTCCACACGCTGCCATTTCAGCGGTTCCGGCAGAGCGTACAAACTTGCCAATGGGTGCTGATTGCAAATCCAGTAAGCAATAACCATACCGTTGCCGTCCGTCTCTACGCCCTGCACAATGCTTTGCACGGACACGTTATCCACCACACACGGTGCCAACCGGTCATCCTGATCCGGGCTGCACACCCGGTCACCTTCGATCAGCTGCACACGCAGGTCATACGGCTGTCCAACACTGTGCCGCATCGGCAGCACAGCAAAAGCATCACCGTTCATCATGTAGGCAAGGAAGGCCAGCTGTTGCAGCTTGTAGAAATTATCCACCCGGTCAGCATCGCAAAGCGGGCTGTCTGCCCACAGTGAAAATTCCCGGACGATCTGCGTTTGCAGGTCATTCGCCTGCTCCGGTGTCATGTTCAGAAAGTCCGCGTCAATCTGCGGTGATGGTGTCAGGCCGCTTGCAACAACATTTGTGCGCATCGTTTTTAGTGCACCGGTTGCAATTGGCACTCCCATGTAAGCGTCGCGGCTTCTTTCGCGCAGCGTTTTGAGGTTATCTTCGATATCCTCTTT
>OIEM01000423.1_pt1 | contig 21670 bp, 18 predicted proteins | sample 1581761 | NCBI WGS metagenome assembly OIEM01 (sample SAMN01760978, study PRJEB22395) | human gut metagenome | reverse complement strand
TCAGTGCTTTCGCAACCCTTATCCCGCCCACAAATAGAGCCAAACTAGAGCCATTTGATAAAATAAATGCCGGAAACCCGCATAAATACAGGCTTTCGGCATTTTAATCCGTTATTCAAACTCGCAAAGTCTGGTTTGATTTTGATTATTTCAGTGCAGTTATCTATACCGTTTTGTATTGATAACTCATACTTTTCCACACGTTATTCTTCGTTTCACATATTTTTAGTACCAATCCAGTACCATTGCTATATTGTCATTATTGTGTGTAGTTCTGGTTGCTTGCAGGTTTGTTCACTATTCACAGAATAAATTTCTGTCGGTTTGCAAGTCCACCTATGGAAATTATAATCTCCAGACGATGTTTCTGCAACTAGAAATTTTGTGGTACTAATGGGCAGTACCACAAAATTTCTATGTACTGAATAAAATCGATTGCCTTTGCAAGATTTCTCTTAACTTGTCTGCTCAGGTATACTTTACTTTCTGCTACAATCGTCAGTAAAAATCTAATAAATCATGCCTTTTGCTAAATTACTATTTGTTTCTATTGTTATTTATATAAACTTCACTTATATTTTAGTCGTTCTCTTAAAAATGGCTTGATAGAATATGCTATCAAACCTCTTATCTTTCTATGCTGCTGTTCTGTAATCTCACTCTTATTTCTTTTATTGAACATATCCAACATAAACTGATAATCATTTGTTCCATCATACCTATTATATTTATTGGGTGCAAATGCTCCTTCTTCATACAATGCATATAGTAATTTCTTCGAAAAGTACTTTGAAGTTAATTCTATTCGTTCCCCTCTTTCCATAGCATGCGCTAAACGATACATATCCATTTGAACATCTACTTCATAATCTAAATCATCTCGCTCAAATTTTTCTATACAAGAAGATCCTATCGGGTATAAACTTCTACCTGTTTCTCTATTTCTAATCGTAAATAAGTATCTCAGATTCTCTTTTCCACATACACATTCTGATGCATGTTCCTCATCTTCTTCACAATCAACAATATCCCATTCCCGCACTGCTATTTCCCAATTATCCGTTGTAGATGCTTCTAAAACACGTTTAATTAAGTTTTGATAATAAGAACTCGCCATCATTAACACCTCTCTCCTGCGTTTTCGTTAGTAATATCTATAAAAAGACCCGATGTGGATTCGAACCACATCTTTCCCCTTCATAAGTGCACTGTTGCAAATGCACTTATGAAGGGGGACGCCCTACCATTAGACTATCGGGTCAATAATCATGTTAAGAAGTTTTGGTATTTGCTCTATGAACTCTTCATCCACCTTATACAAGGTCTTTATGTACAAGCAAAGCGCTTTCTCTTGACGGTTTTTACTATATTTCCGCCATTTACTTATTTGCTTATCTGGAATATCCAAAGCTATTTTAGTATAATCATAAGCCATTTTCTCAAAAATGTATGTTGCCAATTCAACACAAGATCTAGAAAACATAACAAAATCATCGAATGATATTTCTTCATATTTATTTGGTGCTACTAGCTTTGAAAATTTAGCTTCGGTCTTAAAATTATACTTTTGTAATTTACGATATTCTTTTTCATGAGAATCAACCTCACATAAATCATGAACCGAAGTATTTCTTATCAGTCGATAGTATTCACATAACTCATACAAAGGTTTCATATCATCAGATAAGTTATTACCACAAATATTTCTGACTGCACATGATAAATATGACTCTTCTTGAATTCTCGGTTTATATTCATTCTTTCCGTATTTATTTATCTGCCGGCATACATCTTTCAAAAATGTTTCAAAACACAAATGAACATTAACAATATAACTTCTGCATATTTCGCAAACCATCGAATCTGCATCATAATTTGTCAGAGTTACTGCATATTCTGTTGCTAACTTCACAAATGTATCCCTTTTCTGTATCTCGTTTTGATGTTCAACCAAAAAACACCTTTTTGACAATTCAACAAACTGATTAATTGCGCAATATTTTCCCAATACATCTTTAAAATTATTTAGTGCATTCTTCTCATACATTTTATCTATTTCCTAATAAACTTGCCTGATAATCTTTCTCGAAATAATTTCCAATTCCTTTTGCTTATGTCCATGATTTTGAACCTCCTCAGTCTCAAATCTCGTGAGACTTCATTGAGACTAACTTCGGAATATTCTTGAATAAAAGTTTGGGTGTCACATTGAGTGCCATATTTACTGTCATTCACTTACTTAATTTTCCATTTACCACCATTATCTGGACCTTTTCGTTCTATGATACCTTTATCCTTTAATTCTGATATATATCTAGCAATTGTTCTATCTGTGACATCTAAGGCTATTCTTAATTCATCAATAGAAATATTCGGATTTTCGGAAATCATTTTTAGGATCTCACATGCTTTAGTAAGCTTCTTCTTAGAATACTCTGGCATTAACTGCTTCATTTTTTCTTCCGAAATTTCTATGACATTTTCTATGACATTTTCTATGACATTTTCATTCACCTGTGTTGCATAATTAGTGCCATAATTCAGATTATACAAAGTCAATGTAAAATCATCATTATCTGCATCAAAGACTGGCATCTTGGTCTCATCAAATTCTACTTGTCCCTCATAATCTGCCAATATCTTCTTAAATCCACTACCTCTACGCTCCATATATTTTAAACGGCTGAATATATCAGCTAATATCGGATTTCTTCGCTTTGACGGAATTTTCAATAGATTTTTCCCCTCAAGAGATATTCCACTTACCATTCCACCGGGTGAATATATTTCAATTCTATCATCGAACATATCTATATGGACTTCACTACCTATCTCCAGATAATTTCTATGAATCAATGCATTTACTACACCTTCAAGCACTGCTCTATCCGGATAATCAGGCATTTCAATTCTGCCGTCACCAACCTTACGCCATGCTTTCTTGGAATTATTTCTCACAAAATCAGTTCCTGCCTGCAACAATGTGACAAGACTGCCAGTATATTCCTTATCATCAAGTGCATCCACTATTCCTGATGCTTTAGTAAGTCCATTCCATCTTGTACAAAACAATCTGGAATGACGTACCGGTGATTCATCTGCCAAAAGTGCTCCAGCATTCGTTAGATTTCCTTTTTCATCAATCAGCCCAAAAGATTCATAATCTGTATCTTCAAATGTATTCCCCGTTCTCTGTTTATATACTGATTTTAATTTTGTAAATGACATATTGTCAAAATCATATCTTGATTTCAGGCTATCATAACTTTCACCGCTCCCACGAAGAACCAGTTCTCTTAGTTGTGAAGGAGTCGCTGGAACACTTTCATTTCCTATACGCATAAATGCGACAAGTTGCCCGTCTCCCTCATAATAGTATGGTGTCTGCTGCCCTTTCATAACTTCTACAATAACAAAAGTCTTGTCCTCATCTTTTTCAAATGAAAGCCTAAACTCCGGTATTGGATTTAAATGTATTTTTATTGCTTCACTAATTTTCTCCGCATCACCTTCTGCATCCGCAAGTCCCACCAACTCACTATCATTAGATACACCAAATATAAGCTTGCCTCCAAAACAATTAGCAAACGCACTGATACTCTTACACCAGCTCTTAGGTTTCTTTTCTTCAAGTGCAAGTTTTTTGTCGTAATCTGTGGTTTCACCAATTAGCTGCTTTATGTCCATTAATTCACTTCCTTTACTCATTTAACAATATACATAATATTTTCTAATATATATTATCTTGCCACTCTCTTTTGAGGCTTTTTTAATTTTTCAAACACAATCCTATCATTTGCAGTTTGTTCTATCACAAAATCTTTTCCAAACATTGACACAAGATTTATTACTTGTTGTTCATAAGCCAACTGACTATGATAAAATATCGTAATTTTGCAGACAAAATCATTCATAAAAATTTCTTTTAAAATCCCCTTATCACTATCTGCAAGTGAGTGACCCATAATAAATACATTTATTGGAACATCCTCCAAAGATTTCTCTCGTGCATTTGGTTCTGTAATCCATGATTTGTAATAATTACCAGTGCGCTTCTGAATTCGTTGAAAGTATTTTTGAAAGTATATATAATCTAATGTACTAGGAAATGATTCATCCGGAATACCTAGCACCATATCTTCCTCTAAACAATCACCATGTATTCTATGATGTTCTCGTAAACTATTTTTCCCATATACAGATGCGTATGTATATGTATAATTGAAATTCAACAAATTAATATATGACAATTCTTTAATCTGCTCTGAGTACTGTTCAACTTTTATATTTGATACAAAATCCAATAAATAATAGTCTAAACACTTTATTAAATCATCAAGTTCTCTTTTCATTGTACTTAGTAACATTTCTTTATTATTTTTCAATTTATCTTTTTCTGTATCTCTCCTACTTATAATTCCCTGTGTAAAATCGATATATTCCTCTGGACAATTTTTCTTAAATATATTAATTACTGTACTCATGTCCCCTGGTATGTATTTTATTGGAGCATCATTCCTCTTTCTCATCTCTGGAATAAATTCCGAATAATATTCTTCAACCAATTTAAGGACATTATATATCTCACCTTCGAAATCAATCCAATTCACACTAGATAACTGTTTTTTCAAGAAATATTGAATCCATAAATTATCAATATGACTGTTAATAAATTCTAGATGTTCATATTTGTAATATCCTTGATGAGAAGCAAAATCTCTCATCGACTCCTCGATTATTTCATTTTGTTCAGATAATTTAACTCTAAAAGGTGTACACACTTGAGCCTTAGCCTCTCCATTATAATTATCCCAAAACATAGACCAATAGCTTATAAATTTTAGAAAATCTGTATACCGAGTCGGTAATCCATGATATAAGTCGAAACCATTTCCTACTATGAGTAAGTCAGTCATTATTCCATTGCTCCTTTGTATTTCTATTTTCTCACTTTATAAGTTGCCTCGCTTTCAGCAACCATCAAGGGCTTTGCATAATTTGATTCAGCATATGATGTTGATTTTCTGTGAAAGTTAATAACATTCTCCTCTCCCATATCATTATTATCTGTCCAAAGTTCGCACTGTGTCATAACAGTCTGAACTGCATCTTCCATACCTTCAGGCGGATACTTATGTTTTTTCAGCAGTTTCTTTATAAGCATACGCATTTTTGCTCTTGCTGATTCTCGTTTCTGCCAGTCAATTGTTTTATTTCTTCGAAGAGTATCTGCAAGTTCTTTTGTAATTGCTATCAGTTCTTCATTTTCATAGAAATCCTTTATTGCCTGTGGCTTCGTTAATGCATCATAGAAGGCAAGCTCATCAGCAGTAAGCCCAAGCTGGTCACCTTCCTTTTGGGCTGCTGCAATCTGTTTTGCAAGATTAAGCATTTCCTCAATAACTTCTTCATTTGTTAACATACCATTAAGGTATGCATTAAGTGAACGCTGCATAATTTCACTAAACTTCTCAGATTTAACTACATTAGTTCTGCGATATACTGAAACCTGTTCTGCAATCAACTTTTTAAGAAGTTCAACGGCAAGATTCTTTTCTTTCATATTGGCAACTTCTTCAAGGAACTTCGGATCAAACAATGAAAATTCCTCTTTGATATCTGAGAAAAGATTGATAACTCCATCACTTTTGATACTCTGCTTTAAAAGTTCATTTATCCTTGCATTCATTTCTGGAAGAGAAATCTTCTTTCCAACTCCTGTGTTTGTTAGTCTAAGAACGAGAACACGTACCGATTCAAAGAATGCTGCTTCAAATCGACTTTCTTCATCAACCAACGAAGAACAGAGCGACAACGCCTGATGCAACATAAGTGCTTCTTTTACAAATGAGTCCTTATCATCAACTTTTTCTCTGTCCATAATAAAGTTAACAGCACCACTGATAGTTTTTGCTCTTTCAAGGTCTGTTCCACCTGTAAACTTCGAGTAATCATATCCGTGGAACATATCCCGACAAACTGACAGCTTTTCCAAGAACTTCGGATATGCCACCTTTGCGACATCAGTACCACCATAGTTCTTTTTATCACGAGAAGTATAATCGTTCATTGCCTGTTTCAATGCAGACGCAATTCCAACATAATCTACAACAAGTCCGCCTTCTTTATCACGAAACACACGATTTACACGAGCGATAGCCTGCATAAGATTATGTCCAGACATTGGTTTATAAACATACATAGTTGCAAGTGAAGGAACATCAAAGCCTGTCAGCCACATATCAACAACAATTGCTATCTTCATAGGGCTGTTATTATCTTTGAATTTCTTAGCAAGTTCATCCTTATGATGTTTATTGCCAATAATCTTTCTCCATTCTTCTGGATCATTATTACCAGAAGTCATAACAACTCCAACTTTCTCTGTCCATGCAGGACGAAGTTCTAAGATACGCTTATATATTTTCATTGCAATAGGACGAGAGTAAGCAACTATCATTGCCTTTCCTGTTAAAAGATTCTCTCTGTTATTCTCATAATGGTCAAGAATATCACAGACAAGGGAATTGATAGTATTATCATTGCCAAGAACAGCTTCTATCTTACCAAGTTCACGCTTGCTTTTCTCAACTACTTCTCCATCAGCATTTTCAGCCATAACATCATATTCACTATCAATCAACCTAAGAGTATCTTCATCAAGGTTAAGCTTGATAACTCGGCTCTCGTAATAAACAGGTCTTGTTGCTCCATCCGCAACCGCCTGTGTCATATCATAAATATCAATATAATCACCAAATACTTCACGAGTGCTGCGGTCTTTTGATGAAATAGGAGTACCAGTAAATCCGATATATGTAGCATTAGGCAGAGTATTTCTGATAATTCGTGCCGTTCCAATTTTTATCTTACCGGTTTTGGCATCAACAGTTTCTGTCAGTCCATATTGTCCTCTGTGTGCTTCATCCGCCATAACTATAATGTTGTTTCGCTCCGACAAAGCTTCGTGAGATTCTTCAAACTTCTGCATTGTAGTAAAAATAATACCATTTGCCTGTCTGCCAGCAAGTAAAGATTTTAAGTTTTCTCTGCTTTCGGCATGTATAGGCTCTTGTCTTAAGAATTCTTTACACTTTGCAAATTGCCCATAAAGCTGATCATCAAGATCATTTCTATCGGCGATAACAACTATAGTTGGACTATCCAATGTTTCCTGCAACAAATGTACATAGAATACCATAGAAAGTGACTTACCACTTCCTTGTGTATGCCAGAACACACCACCCTTACCATCCGTAACAGTAGCGTGTTTTGTGGATTCAATTGCTTTTCTGACTGCAAAATATTGGTGATATCCTGCAAGAATTTTGAATGAGTTAATACCCTCATTTGAAAAACAAATAAAGTTCTTTATAATATCAAGTAGTCGTTCTTTCTTGAACATCCCCTCAAAGAAAGTATCAAACTGTGCAAACTGTGTATTCTCATAATCTCCATCTTTCGTTTTCCATTCCATAAAGCGGTCTTCACCTGAAGTGATTGTACCTGCTTTAGATGTCAACTGGTCGCTCATAACGCAGATGGCATTATAAATAAACATAGATGGGATTTCCTGCATATAATTACGAAGCTGTCTGTATGCTTCCGAAGCATCCGTTTCTTCACGAGAAGGAGATTTCAACTCAACCAATACAACCGGTAAGCCATTTAAAAAGAGAATTACATCCGGACGCTTATTACTATTTTCAATGAAAGTCCACTGATTCGCTATGATAAATGAATTATTGTCATGATTTTTATAGTCAACAAGATAAACTATAGAGGAACGCTCCTCACCATCCACAAAATATCTTACCGGAATTCCATTTTGCAGATAGTCCATAAAAGCAGCATTTTTCTGCACAAGTTCTCCATTTTCAAAGTTTTTAAGCTTAAATAAGGCATCCTGAATAGCATCATCAGGCAGGCCTCTGTTCAAACGATACAGCGAATCGAGCAGAACATCCTCATATAGTGGATTGTAAAAATCTCTTTCTATATCTGGACCATAAACATATTCATAGCCTAAATCATTTCTAAATAGCTCTATAACTGAATTTTCATAATTAGCTTCCGTATAATTAGCCGACACTTTATTCACCTCTCTCATCCGTTGCTGTAATAAAATCTTCAACCATTTGGTTTAATAATGTCACAATCTGTTCTGCCTTTTGCTTCGCAACATCCTTTGATTGACATTTCTTAAAATAATACCCTGTAATAGACATATTTATTTTGCTGAGTATTGGATTACGCTTATACCAATCAACAGTAAAATGCTCTTTTATTATGTTTAATACTTTCCTAACATCTTCATCCTCAATAATATCTTTAAATTGATCTTTAAAATTGTCAAGAATGTATTGTTCCAGTTCCGGTTGTTTTACCCCTATATCCTGCTTACTGCTTGCAGACTCTTCTTCATATTTTGTAAAATCTGTAACAGGATTAACCAGATTACGATTCGCATATTTTATGTAGCTTAGTTGATGCTCTAATTCAGGAAACAAAGTAGCCTCATTTATGTTATACAAATCCAGTTCTTTTAAAATATTTTCTTTATCTTCTCCTGAAATATAAAAACACGTATCGCTAAATTCTTCTTTTAGTTTTCCCTTTGCTTTTGATATAACAGAATTCTTGACTTCATTCTCTTTATTAAAAGAAAATAAGCTTGTCAGTAAAAATACTCCACTTTGCTTTCTCAATCTTTCATTTGTATAAGTCGGCATTACCATGTAATTATTTTGTACTATTTTTACAAACTCTCCGTAATTTACTAACCAATTATCCTTTGTTCTTTCGTCTATAATCCGGTCATGATATAGTCTTTCAAGAACATCAGACAAAGTATTTTCTTTTTCCAAATCATAACTTGCTAAAGCAGACACAATTTGAATTTCAATATCTGTGGATTGAGATGAATAGTATTTGTCCGTATAATAAATCACTCCATATGGTTCTTTTTCCACTTCTCCATCTTCCGTAACATATTTTACTGTGCCATGCTTTTTACATGCGAAGTAGAGTGCAACCAACGGATTCGTAGTCAAATCCAAAAGACGAGTACACATCCCATAATGCTGGTACTTAGTCATAATATCAAACATCGAATTCAAGTCCCTAAATTCTGTTGGTGACTTCTGCAATGGTATCTGCATCAATTTATGTTCAATGCTTAACATATCATCTCTAAATATGCTCGGCTCAATATCCCAAAATTCAGTTTCCTGACCTCTGAAATATAATTCAGTAGAAGTTCCATCTTGAGCTTCCTTAGTCTCTTTTACATGTTTTATCATTTCAATAAAAGAGCTAACCGAATCAATCAATGTTATATTAGATTCATCAATTTCTTTATATGCCACTTCATCTACTCCTTTGCAAACTAAACGATTATCCTTTGAAGTGTTTTGGCTAGCAGTGCACCACCTGCCAAATTAGCGCTCATAGTATATAAAATATCAAAAATTACACATACAAATTCTTTCACTTTACTTCCCATGGCGCCATCTCCCTTCGCTTTTATCACTATCTTGACAACAGATACAGTAAATAATACTACAAGCGATGAAATAGCAATTGGTGCAACTAACCCTTGCACTGCAAGCCAAAACACTTCAAGTATAGTAAACAATAATTTACCGCCTCATCTGTGCGTAGCACGGATAGCTGCAACGCAGCGTAAACAGATACCGAAAACGGACGGATGCTTGCATACGAACGGTGAGGTGTCTGGCAGAGGCGGTAACTTGAAAGCACCGCAGGTGTTTTCAAGTCTACGGGCAGCTTAGAGGTCGATGTTGGAGACATCCAGCTCGCCAGACATAAGTTTTGGAAGCAATGCATCTCTCAATGTAGCTAACCGTTTGTTTTCCAATCGGTTAGTTACAATTTGATCAATCATTGGAGCTGTAATTTCATCGAATCGGTCAAGTGATGTTTTGTCTGGAAGCGTAATTTCAAATGCATCATAATCTTTTTTCCCGATATGGATAACCGTAGTTGCTACTTGAGTCTGTTCAATCACATTCAGCAATGGTTTTATGGTAAAAAAGACAAAGGCTTTTCCTTTAGGACGTTTATTTTCAAAAATACAAACTCTCTGATTTAGCCAAGCTGATTCATTTCCCCAAATATATGGGCGAAATTCACCATCCATACCTACTATAATGTCACCTGGCTGAATTAGATGCCCTTTAGGATGTTCCTCGGTGGTATATGTAACAAACTCCTGATTTTTTAAATCACGAATTCTGATGATAGGTTTTCCGATTCCATCCGTGTTGAATAACTTTGAAGAAAACGGTGCGCCATAAATAATATCTGCAATGGAATATATGTCGGTCTTACTCCAGTTTTCTGGTTTTGCCCCCTTGAAGGGTTCAAAGTCAATAAACCAAGACTTATAAAGTGCTTCCATTTGCTGTCCTAAATTATTGTTTATTTCTGTGTTTTGCTTGATTTTTTCATCTATAACACCAAGAATAGCAACAGTTTCTTTTTGAGTGTCAATATCAGGGAGTAACACTTCTAAATTTTCAATATCCGATGGTTTTAGAGACGGATAAGCCGATACGCTCTGTTCTGCTATTGCTTGCAGATGTTCCGTTATTTCTTTTTGAGTTAATACATAATATATGTAATCGGGAACGGCTTTCTCCATATTTACATCAATAACAGTGAAGCCGGTAGATACCAAAAAATTTTCAGGCTGTTCTTTGATAATTCCATAGTGCAACTGGTTAGGTCTTACGGTTGAATAAATAATACTATTCGATTTTACTTTTCTTCTTGCCCTGCTCGGCAACTTATCCATTGAAGTGTTGATATGTTGTACTTCATCAATACGATTCATAGTAATATTTCCGGTATCTAAGTAGTTTACAAATTGCCAATTCTCCTTTGGAGAATATGTTTCCTGATTTGTCGAAGCTATCGTACCAAGTCTAACCGTTTTCCATTCAGCCATATTCGTTTTCCTCTCTATCCGATATATTTTCGATGAGCAATTTTTACATTGCTTTGTTTTACCATTGCGTACTGCAAGGTCGTATCTATCTTTCTATGTCCCAAGAGCTGCTGCAGTTGCTCAATGGGCATTCCTTTGTCTATTGCCATAGTTGCAAGGGTACGCCTGAACTTGTGAGGGTGTACCTTGTGCAGCCCTAACTGTTTTCCAAATTCTCTAAGCCTTGTTTCTATACCGCCGATTTTCAACCTTTCGTGCGGAGCTTTCAGCGATACAAAAAGTGCCGGGTTATCATCGGTTCTACTATTTAAGTAATTCTGCAAATGTATCTTTGTTCTTGCGTCAAAATAGACCACTCGTTCCTTATTTCCTTTACCGAACACGATACATTCTCGTTCGTTAAAATCAATATCGTTTCTGTTGAGCAACACCATTTCGCCGACACGCATACCCGTTGAAGCCAGCATATCTATCATTGCCAAATCTCTCGGCTCGGTGCAGTTATCTCTCATAAGTTCCAAAGCTTCATCAGAGTATGTTTCCTTAATATTAGTACCAGTTTTTACTCTGTGTATGCGCCTAACCGGGCTTTTCAATATGTAATCTTCATCCTCTAACCAAGAGAAAAAGCTGGACAGAATACGACGAATATTGTCTATCGTAACCTTACTTGACTTCTTCTTTTCTTGATATTCTGTCAGGTATCCGCGTATATCGTCTGTTACTATGTGTTTAACATCTTTTTGAAGTTCATCAAGCATGGCTTCAATAGTTGCCTTATAGTATTTAAGAGATTTCTCGGAACAGCCCTCTATTCTCTTTGCCGATAGAAATAACTCTACATAGTTCTGCTCTGAGTATTTCTCTTTGTTTTGATTTTCCGTCACCTCATACTTTGCAAGAGTGTATCGCAATACCTCTTGCAGTTTTTCATTTTGTGCATTATTCAAGTAAGGTAACATTCCCTGAATAACATCTTTGATTAAATCCTGTTTCACAGTCAATTCTCCTTTTAAATATTTTTAGAGAACGACTATGGGGCGGAAGTCCCCTGATATTAACTCCCGCCACCCACGGAAGTTATGGGATATATTATAAACAATAATTTACTTGAACAAGTGCTTGCCATATATCGTCATCGTTTTGTAGATACTACAAATGAATTGAGACAAACTTGTCGTGCTGATGAGTATTTTGATATTTCCATTGGTAAAACTCCTCCGAGAAAAGAGCCACAATGGTTTAGCACTAATCCAAAAGATGTTACTTGGGTATCTATTTCTGATATGGGTACTTGTGGTTTATACATTAGTGAAAGTTCAGAACAACTTACAAGAGAAGCTGTTGTTCGTCATAATGTCAAAATCGTACCTGACAATACCGTTTTGCTTAGTTTCAAATTGACGGTTGGCAGAATTGCAATAACAGACGGCGAAATGACCACCAACGAAGCCATTGCTCATTTCAAAACCGACAAAAAAGAAATCAATGAATACTTATATTGCTATCTGAAATGCTTTAATTATCAGACAATGGGAAGTACTTCATCAATCGCAACTGCTGTGAACTCAAAAATCATTAAAGGTATGCCTTTCATAGTACCTACCGATGAAGAAATAACTGAATTTCACAGTTTAGTAGCTCCTATGTTTGCAAAAATCAAGGCAAATCAAACTGAAATAAGCAATTTGACAGCACTTCGTGATACCCTTTTGCCCAAACTAATGTCTGGTGAACTTGATGTCTCCGACATCGACCTTTAAGCCGCTAAATTATTGTTTATCTCATTATTAAGTTCAATCTTCTCATCCAATACCTTCAAAACACTTGCAATTTTCTTTTGCACCTGCAAATCAATCAGAGGCACTTCATATTGCATTATGGAAGTCTTATCGCCTCTTGGCATTTTTGTGCCTTTTGAAGTTGCCATTGAATAGGCAAAAAAATCATCATTAGCAAGTATATAGTAGAGGAAATCTCCATCTATGTTTGAATTTCCTTGAAATACTAAAACATCATTTGAACAACCACCATCACATTTCGCTTGCCATATTTTCTTAAAATATGGTCTGATATTAGAAACAAGAACATCTCCTTTTTTATATTCTTGAGTTAGTTGAACTGTGGGAAGAGAACTTGCCACTGTAATCCCACCTTTGTTTGGCAACATATTTTCAGTAGATATATATGTTTTCAAGGTAAGATTTGAAATGTCAACTTTTCCTTTACGAAAACCGCAAATATCAGACAACTTACATTTCATACCCAATCGCCCCCAATTTCTTACGAATTTCTTCTTCCAACTTATGAGACTTTGCAAACATATCTGAAAGCTCTGCTGTAAGGCGTGTCATCTTTTTTTCAAATGGTTCTCCGTCGTCCTCGACTTCCTCGATACCTACATATCTGCCCGGTGTTAAAATAAAGTCCTGCTTTTCAATTTCTTGAAGGTCGGCAACAGCACAGAAACCTTTTACTTCTTCTAATATTCCATTTTGAAAGTCTTCAAATGTTTTTGCTAACTTATCTATATCTCCGAGACTGCCATCTTCTTGAATGCCTTCTGTAAAATCTCTGTGCTTGCGGTCAACCATATAACCCATTTTGCGGGCATCTATAAATAAAGTTTTACCTTTCTGCTTTTTGTTCTTAGAAATAAACCAAAGTGTAACCGGAATTGTAACGCTGTAAAATAACTGCGTAGGAAGTGCAACGATACCTTCCACAAGGTCAGCCTGAATAATATTCTTTCTGATTTCTCCCTCACCACTTGATTGAGATGACAACGCACCATTAGCAAGTACAAGACCAATTTTTCCATTCGGTGCAAGATGATGTATCATATGCTGAATCCACGCATAGTTGGCATTTCCTGCTGGCGGAGTTCCGTATTTCCATCTAACATCATCTTTTAACTTGTCTTGTCCCCAGTTTGAAAGATTGAAGGGCGGATTTGCCATAATAAAATCAGCTTTAAGCGTTTTATGTAAATCATTGAAAAATGTATCTGCCTGATAAGGTCCAAAATCCGCATCGATACCACGAATAGCCATATTCATTTTTGCCATCTTCCAAGTATCAGCGTTAGACTCTTGACCATACACAGCGATTTCTCCACGCTTGCCACTGTGTGCCTGAATAAATTTTGCACTTTGAACAAACATACCACCAGAACCACAACATGGGTCATATACACGACAGTTTTTGAATGGTTTCAAAATAGCAACAATTGTTTTAACGATGCTTGCAGGAGTATAGAATTCGCCACCCTTAACACCTTCATATGCTGCAAACTGCTGAATACAATACTCGTATGTTCTGCCAAGAAGGTCTTTGCTTTCTTCTGTATCTCCCATATCCATATTAGTGAAAAGATCCACAACCTCTCCTAATACTCGCTTATCCAAATCTGGACTTGCATAATTCTTTGGAAGCACATTTTTAAGAGTTGTATTTTCCTTTTCAATAGCTCTCATTGCATCGTCGATAACAGTGCCAATTTCTGGAGTATGTGCTGCAGAAGCAATCTTGCTCCAGCGGGCATCCTCTGGTACAAAGAAAATATTATCTTCTGCGTATGCATCCTTATCATCTTCAAAACCATCGCCCTCTTCAACGAGCTGTTCATATCGCTTTTCAAATGCACTTGATATGTAACGCAGAAAAATAAGTCCTACGATAACCTTTCTGTATTCTGCTGCCGGAATGTGTCCCCAAAGAACACAAGCCGCATCCCATATTTGTTTTTCAAATCCAATATTAGCATTATTTTGAATTGCCATTTAAAAATTCCTTTCTATTAGCACCTTGCTATATTTATTTGTACATATTTCTTCATTTTGCAATATCACTATTGTTCTATCTCTACAATATCATCAAAGCCACATTTCAATTCAACACATATCCTAGCTAGAATATCTAACGATACTTGTTGATCGTTGTTCATTTTGGTAAATGTACTTGGTGCTATCTGTGTTTTCTTTCTCAATTCAGTTTTCGTCATATCCCTATCAATTAACAACTTCCATAAAGGTTTATAAGTTATTTTTACTTGATTTTCTGACATGTTATTTCCTCCGATTATCACGTCAAATAGTCCTTTTATCTTGATTCTGATTATACCATCAGTTTTTCGCTTATGCAATTAAAAATTTTGAGTTCTCGAAATCAAAAATTGTAATTAGCAACCAAATATAAAAACAAAACAAGCTCGCAAATGCCCATTTTACAAGGCTTTGCGAGCTTTTGAAAATTATTCAAACTCTTTTTCGGGTTCGATTTTTCATGTTAATCTGATGTTATCATGTATCAAAATCGTATCATTTTGATACGTTTTTATTAATGTTAATGTGGTTTCAAAGCTGCTGTACCCAAATTGTACCCATTTACATAAAAACAAATATATATATATATATTTATATATTGCTCAATAATGTTGATATCCATATAAGAAGCACATAGAAACCTATAAATGCCAACAAAACACTTACAACTTTTATCCGTTGTTTCCAATTCATTTTAGACCATAAATCAACTATTTCTCCCACAAAATTTTTTGCTTCTTTTATATCCGACCGAATCATTTCTTCATTTTTTTCATATTGTTTGTCAACTCCTTCAAGATATTTCTCTACTTCATCTTTTTTCTCTTCTTTCAATTTTTTGTACATACTTTTATAATTACTTATTGCGCTCTCCGCAAAAGCAATTTGCCCAATTGCGAAAATCATTATATCATATATGTTTCCTACGTCATCAGATGACATATCCATCATGGAAGTAATATATATAACTAATAAAATCAAAAATTGCACTATTGATGCAATTGATTTCACCCTATAAAATTTCACTTCATCAATAACACATTCTGTTAATGGAATGTATATAAACAAAGATATAATTACAAACCCTATGATTAGGGTCTCTGGCAGATTAAACTTTAACGCTTGTGCAATAATATCTATTTCTTGACACAATGTTGAAATCAAAAATACTATTACAAATAAAATTACTATAATTTTTATCCAATTATATTGGTACCTCTTTCTCTTGCTTATTAAATAATAATAACTCAATAATACTTCGCTATAATTATCTTGTCCAGTTCCCCAGTTTAACAATATAATCAAAATTACCGTACTTACCACTACACTTAAAATTCTAGCAAAATCTGCGCCATTATTCCCTATGCAATTATATAGCAAAAATGCCTCTAATATATACAATATCAATGCTAGACCAAGAACAAGCAAAACAAGCAAGATTATCCCAACAATAATTCTATGTCCAAATCGCTTTTTTCTTGTTGCATATAGCCATTGCAAACATTTTTCAACAATGTAACTTATCATATACTTAATATCATCCATCTCTATGTAAATTTCTCAGCTGTATGCTTTTCTCCACTTCATAAATTTTATTATTTCCATGCATATTATCGACGTAAATAATCTTTCATTATCTTTATTTACCAAACAATCACAATATATCTGCTCCTTGGTACATAATGCCAACTTATACAGATTTTATCTCCTATTTCAATAAATCAAAACATCTCGCTTTCAATTTATGCATTTATCTATAGCAAAAAATTTATATATCTGGTGTAATTGTTTTTTCTTTAATATAAGAATCTATTTTATTTTTTTCACAAAAATCAATCACTTGCTTTGCCTTTTCATTATAAAAGTGTTTATGCTGCGGATATCCTAGTGAAACCTCTTTACAATAATTCGTTCTACCAAAAATAATTTTATCAGTAAATGACACAGCTTCTAAAAGTTCATTTATATCCTGATCAATCAAATTAGGTGTAGGATATGGCTCCATACTTATCCATGTCTTACACCCAGAATCATGCAACGCTTTTAAAGCATCTATTCTTTGCTGATAAGGCGCTGCATACGGCTCCATTTTTTCCCGATATTTTTCATCTAAAGAAATTAATGTAATGCCATACTCATTATCCATTGAATAATTCTTTTTGTCTCCCAATTCAAGCGGAAGTATTCCCTTCGTCAAAACTGTGCATTTTATCCCATTTAAATTTAGAAGTCGAATCGCATCTTTACTCATTTTAGCAATTTCATCAAACTCATACATAAAAGGATCTGTGGTAAAACACAGTTGAACTGATTCTATTCTATTTCGAAGCTTTGGTATTTCACTTTGAAGAAGTTGTAATGTATTAGATACCAAATATGGTTGCAGCCATTGTTCATAAGTATGTATTTGTCCAAATCTTTTTTTTTGCAAGAAAGCATAACATGGAAATTTACATCCGTGAGCACATCCCAAAACATGATTCATTGTATAATCGCCGTATTCAACACCTGTTTCATAGAGCATTGACTTTCGCTGAATATAACCAGCCACTCGCTTCATGGTTGCAACCTCCTAATTATTACATTGTGATTCCCCTTTTCGTCCATAAATTTTAATGGCTTGTTTGTCTTCTCCGAAAATTGAGGTTGTCTCACAATCTGTATATATCCATCTTTTTCTAATTCTTTAAGAGCATCATTAACCATGCTAATGTAACCTATCAATCCATATTTTACATAAAATTCTGCAGTTAGCCTACTCAAATGCACTCCCGTGTTATAATTTAATAAATGCTCTTTCATTTTGTCTTTAACATCCTGAATAGAGATTTGTTTTCCTGAGCTATCAATGCTTACATCTGACATCAGATCAAAAATTGACATCTGACCTTCGCCTTGTATATTTAAAACTAACTCATCTGTACGATTTAACATATTCTGTGCCATCAATAAGCAACCTTCTTCATGGTTACATACATGTATCATTCGATATTTAGGATGATTTGTTTTCCTAATCTGTATTGGCATATCTAGAACATATGAATATCTCTTTCGTAATTGTTTTTTATAACCTGCGGATACTAATTCTTCTGCCTGATATCCATCAAATTTCCCCATATTAAAATCCCTAACTATCTCCTGCCAATAAGTTCCATCCGCAATCTTATTAAGTAAATTGATAGATTTTTGATCTGCTTCCACTTGTATAGGTGAGTACTCAACCAAATCCTCAAGATCTGTTAATGCACGATCTTTTGTATAATCAACTTTTAATGCACGGCAGGCCTCTCTAAAAAAGCCAAAGGAATTAAAATTTATTAGCATTTCAAATGATGCAAATTCAAAAGTTGAAAATATATCAAACAATTCAGAGTCTAATGCCTGAATACCATATGGATCAATGTACAAAAATACATTAACATTTTTCTTGGTTTTAAGAATTTCAATAATTTTTTCCTCATATTTACCCGAAAAAATAGCAGGCTTCCAATAGCAACTAGAATAACTAGACAAATTTAATTCAAGATCTGATGCGTAATTTAAATCAATAAAACACATATCAATCTGAGCATTTTCTGATCTTGTCTGCGCAATACAATCCTTGCGCATATCAAGTGCAATAATCGGAGAACCTGGTTTTCCATCATCAAATCTACCTTTTCCAGAAAAGCAATCCACATAAAAAATTGGACGTTTTGTCATCAAAACTTTTTGAAAATATGGTTTTAAATATGCTCCCAATAATGTATCTTTAATCTCCGACCAATCTTTTTTCTCTTTAAAAAAATCTCTATTATCCTTCGACATTAAATATCTCCCAACCTTTGATAAAGTCTTCAGAACTAAACATATCATCAATACATCGCAAGTAATAATTAATCTCTTTTGTTTAGGGCATAAAACCTTATCTAGAAAGCATTTTATTATATCGTAACACTTTCACCTTTAAAGCCCTTATCCTATCTTCATTAATTAATATACGTTTATTACCTACTTTTTACAGAAAAAATTGTTGTATATTCTTCAATTATAACTTCTCTGTTTAGTTTATAGGTGCGTATCAAATTATTGATTTTTTCCATGTTTTTAAAATTATTTTTCTGACACATTGCCACAGCAAAACCTCTTACATTTTTTTTAAATTTTTCTAATAATTCAGGAGTCATAATCCTAATTTCTGAAGTTGGAGAACATTCAAAACCAAATATCCTACTATTATGAATCATCACAGGAATACATTTTACTTGTTCATCTTGATACAAATTCTGAAACCACGCATAGGATCCATTCAACTGATTACAATCATGTTTACTAATTGTATCCGTTGTCGTTTCGTTTTTACACTCTATAACCAAATAATTGCCAGAACCTAAAATAATAAAATCATCTGGTCCTTTTCCCACTTCTCTTTCTGGTTGTCTTGCTCCATATCCAATTATCGAAAATACATCTTTTATTGCATTTTCAAATTTCTTTGACGTCCCTTCTAAGAACTTTAGGTCATCCATAATAGCATCCATATATAATATAAATTTATTTTCATCAAAATTTAACGCATTAATTCTATCAATAATATTCCTTGACTGTTCTGGTAAATTTCCCGATACTTTCAAAAACTGAATTCCCTCAATAGGATTCAAAACATCCATATTATCTTTTTTAGCAGATTTCAGTATTTGTTGTGCTTCACTTTGATCTATAAAATTTGCATATTCTGCTAAAATTTGTTTATAGTATCCTTTTACTCTAGCATTTTTTTCTTCGTTGACTAAGCAATTAATACTTTCTGCCGCTTTTACATAATCACCATACATTCCATAGTCAAATGCTTTCCTTGTCATTTTTGCCATGTTACTAATATTAACTGAATAAACATACTCTACACTAGCTGTAGCATTCTTACATATCTCAATCCAACTAGGATCTCTATGAAGAATATAATCTCCTATACCCATAATCTCATCTATTGATTGTCCTTCAATTTGCTCACACATTTTCTCAGATAATTTAAATTGTGCTCTCGTCGCACTGCTAAAATAATTATATCCATCATCAGCATACAAAACATTCGTCAGCTGATTCCCTAATAAATAGATTAAGCAATAATCATTACTCGACCGTACTCCTCTTCCCATTCCCTGTTCAATTCTTTGTATTTGCTCACGTTGAATTCTTTCACTTTTTCTAACAACTTCATATTCATACTTATCATTCATATTGCTTATATTCGGGAGTCCATCTATAACTAAAATTCTACAAGAATTATCAGGAAGATCAATCCCGTCATATCTATTCACAATTACATATAAACCATGACTATTTTCTTTAATATGGCTAACACCTTCAGAAATATTTCCAGACGATAAAACTACACCCCCATTACTCTCCCAATATTTTGACATTGCAAACGAAGGAACAAGTACAACAACATTATATTCCTTAGCTTTTTCAATAAGTGCATTTCTCATTTCCATTTCAGTTAACTCTTTATTAATTAACTTAGGTACAACTATTAATCGCTCTCCAATGTCATTCGCTTTTTCAGGGGTAATAACTCTCATATCTTCCTTAAAATCTACTCCCATTACTGTTGCAAATGGGCTATCATCTGGCAATGTAGCACTCATATAAATTCTTCGCTTTGCATCGTCAAAACTTTTAATTTTGTGTATAGGTGTACAATTAGGTACAATACTAATACCTTTAGCAGAAATATAACAATGAGATAATTTTATTGAATCTTTCACAAGATCCAACTTAAATTTGATAAAATTCTTTTCTCTATTTTCACATAACAATTGATACATTTCATGACTCTTCTCTTGCCAACTCCAAAATGGTACTAACATATTATCATAAATGTTTCTATCTTCTACAATTTCAGCAAAGCGCCCCTCGGCTTGTACATTCATCACATCATAAAATAATGCAATAATTTGCTCATATAATGAATCTGTCCTAGGAACTATTATAGAAAATTGTTCTTGAATATTTCCAATACATGCATGCATATCATCAATAATGACACTTCCAATGTTGTAATTATTTTCTTCTCTAAGTCCAAACACACTCTTTCCATTAACCAATTTTTGAATAGTTGTCACTAAAATCGCTCTTTTACGCGAATAATCCAAATCCGTTTCTGAATCAATAACCTTAATCCCTAATTCTTTTGCTTGACTAATTACCTGTTCAACCAAATACTTATCAGGAACAACATACATAGCCGGGCCTATACCTTCATTCAAACAACTTTGTAAAATCATTAAAGCCACAACGGTCTTTCCACTTCCCGTATTCATTTTTATAATTGTATCTCTATTATTTCTCTGCTCAAACCATTGCTTCCAAACTTCGCCTTGCACATCTCTTGGATACTGATATTTTTCCGTTTTATTTGTTAATCTCATGAAGATATCTCTTGGATTAATCTGTTTTTGAAATGTATTTAATCCCAACTGTGTAAAATCTATCATATTTTTACCCTCCACTTTATCCAAACACCTTCGTAATATCTTGATACCGATTTACCACCCGGTAAATCTCCACTGCTTCTTTAACAACCTTATACAGCACAACATAATCTTGCCACACCACATACTTATAATCCGTCTTAAAACTCACACGCTTAGACAAGTCTGCTCCAATGTAAGGAAACTGCTGTATATTTTCAAACTGATGATAAATATCCTGCACTGTTTCCAATGCCTTATCTGCATTGTCCTCAGCAATATAATCCTTAATAGATTTCAAGTCCTTTGCCACTAACGGATTGATCCGTAACTTCATCATGCTCTATTCTCCCACCATTGTCTTTAATTCATCCAATGACAACCAACCTTTTCCATCCTTGACAGCCGCCTCAGCCTCTTGC